>JAABUS010001739.1_pt1 | contig 45375 bp, 39 predicted proteins | sample 5560161 | NCBI WGS metagenome assembly JAABUS01 (sample SAMN10711885, study PRJNA513376) | rock metagenome | isolation source: Antarctica rocks | place: Antarctica: Victoria Land, Trio Nunatak nord | collected 2016-01-04 | reverse complement strand
CCCCAGCATCCGGGTTAACGCCAGCGCCAGCGCCCCGGTGTCACTCGCTCCAGTCGCCCGCGCCTGGCGCATGCCGAGCACCCGGCCGCTCCACGGGTGAGCTCGACTGTCACCAGGGGCAAGTACCATGGCCCGGAAGCGCTTTTTCGGCTTCCCCCCTGCCGGGTGCGCGCTGACCGGCTCGATCGACCACTGCCAGCCCCGTGCCGTCATGAACCGCTCCAGGTCGAGGAGTCGATAGCCCTCCGCCTGCGGGGTGAGGCCATGGGTGGCAAGGATGCGATCGACATCGGCGTCGACGTACCGCGTCATGGTCTCACCGCTCCCAGAAGCGCCACCACGGTCGCAGGACACGGTAGCCCACGTTCCCGATCCACCCCCTTATACCCGCTGGTGCGCTCCTGACCGCGTCGGCAGCCGATGAGACACGAAGGCCCTTCCTGAACCCCGGCGCGGGGCACATCACCAGCATGATGTTTCCTGTAGAGTGGTCACATGATGCGGGACGATGGACCCAGTGCCAAGAGGCGTCGCTCGACGTGCTTGGACCAAGGGGCGGCTAACGCGCTGCCCGCAATGTCATGTTCCTGCGTAGGTCTCCTACGGCGGCCTTTTGCGACCTCAGCCGAGCGGGCGCGGTGAAGTCGATGAGGCACTCAGGCGACCGCGTTCACAGGGATGGCCTCGCAAGAGTGGTTCTAGTCGCGGTGGAAACGCTGCGGGAGGAAAAGGTGTGCTGCTCGGGTGGGTGAGGCATCATGACCAGACACTGGATGCGATGGTGAGCGATGGGGTGACCTAACGTGGAGGGCCGAGTGAGCGTCAGTGAACACAATCTCTACTCGTCGTACCGCGAGATGCTCCTCGAGCACCTGTTCGCTGGGGCCGTGATGCGCCATCTCTGGTTGCACGACGTTGGGCGCTTGGAGATGCTCAAGCCCCAAGTCGACGATAGTGGGTACGATCTCGTGCTCGAAGCGAACACCGTCGTGCGGCACATCCAACTGAAGGCCTCCCATCACGGGGCAGCGACGGCTGGTGTCAACATCAACGTTGCCCTGGCGGAGAAACCGAGTGGGTGCGTGATCTGGTTGCGCTTTGATCCCGCCACGCTGGAGTTCGGGCCGTTCCTGTGGTTCGGTGGCGAGCCGGGCGCCAAGCTTCCGGACATGACGTCATTCAGAGTCACGACGCATGCGAAGGCGAATGCGAAGGGCATTAAGACGGAGCGGCCGAACATTCGGTACGTGCCGAAGGCCAGCTTTGACCGCCTGCAATCGATTGAAGAAGTTGTCGCTCGACTCTTCGGCGTGATGCCCTCTTGCCCGTCAGGCGCCTTAATGTTGGGTCCGGAAGGAGTTGATGCGCTTGCTGAACACCGTCACGTCGGGAAACACCCAGCGTATTGAAAAGGAGCTAGTGGGCAATGCCATGAGTTCGCTCGGATCCGTCTCCGTAACCGTCTATCTGCAGCCTCATGGGAGCGGTCGCGGGCGGGATTAACGCTGACCATCGGGATCGAGCCCCTGATCGCGCTCGAGGACGTCCACGGCGCTAGTCAAGAGGAGGCGCTGACGATAATGGAATGAGTCCGACCTGCGATCCTAGCAGCCGCCGAGCGGGAGGCGTCGATACCCTTTTCCGGTTGGAGCCAACCGTGGACGCCCTCTTGGGAGTGACCCAAGAAATAATGCGACGGTGGAGGGGACATCCGGCGAATGGTGGATGTCGGCGGACCGCTAAGAGTCTGTCAGGCATTCCTCGTTGCTTACCCCTTCACCTCGAAAGGATGCGGGTGAGTCGCAGTGGGATCCAAGGACTCGGTGGGTCGGGATAGGGTCGGTCGACGACCATGCCATGGTGCAATGCGCTCGTACCCGGCGGCAGCACGCAATACGGTCGCATCGCCCCATCGCCGGCCGATGATCTGAAGCCCGACGGGCAGACCACTTGAGGTGAGACCACATGGAACGCTGATCGCGGGGTGACCGGTGAGATTCCATGGGTAGGTGAAGGGCGTCCAGGCAAGAATGCGCCCAGATTGACCATTGGCGTCCACGGGACTGTTCGTTCCAAGCGGAAAGGCTGGCATGGGCATGGTCGGTGTCAGGAGTAGATCGAAGCGGTCGAAGAATCGCCGTGCCTGCTCCCAAACGGCCCTCCTTTGGAAGCCGGCCCGGGCCAGGTCGAAGGCACTCCGCGTCTGCATCCGATCGACTACCTCAACGAGGCCCGGGTCGATTCGATCGCGTCACTCGGGCAGGTAGTCCGAGACCGACGCACCGATCCCACCATGGAAGATCTGCTCCAGTGCTTCATAGGGATCGCCGAAATCTGGTGACGCTTCCTCTATCCGACACCCGAGATCATCGGCAAAACGTTTGACGGCCTCTGCGGTAAGAGCCCGAACCTCGGGCTCGACGTGAGCAACCCCAAGATCCGAGCTCCACGCCACACGGAGTCCGCTAACACTGCCGGTAGCCGCCTGGGAAAGATCCTCCCCCATCTCGGGCAGCGTGTTCGGGTCGCGGTCGTCGGGGCCAGTGATGACCGCGAGCAGGAGCGCGGCGTCGGCCACGGTGCGGGTCATTGGTCCGGCGTGGGCAACAGTCTCCGCAGCACTGAACGGATAGAAGGGCACCCGGCCAAAAGAAGGTTTGAGGCCAACGATGCCGCAGAACGATGCCGGGATGCGGATCGACCCAGCGCCGTCGGTGCCGATCGAGAGTGGGCCGAGACCCGAGGCGACCGCAGCCGCGGAACCACCGCTGGAACCGCCTGCTGTCCGACTCAGATCCCACGGATTCGCGGTTGTGCCGAAGAGCCGGTTGTCGGTGACCGCCTTCCATCCGAACTCAGGGGTATTCGTTTTGCCGAGCACGATGGCACCTGCCCGCTTCAGCCGCTCGACCAACGGAGCGTCCTCGGTGGGAACCAGGTCGCCATAGATTGGCGAGCCGCGCGTGGTTCGAATACCCGCGGTGAAGATAACGTCCTTGACTGAGACGGGGACGCCGTGGAGCGGACCGAGTTCGCCACCAGACGTGAGTGCTTTCTCCGCCTTCCGTGCGTGGCGTCGAGCTTCTTCGGAGGCGACCGTGCAGTACGCGTTGACGACCGAGTTGGTCGCGTCGATGCGCTCCAGCAACGTATCGATCACCTCCACCGGTGATACGGTACGGGACCGCACTGCGGCCGCGAGGTCCACACCACTCGTAAATCCGAGGTCGTCGCTCTCCATCTCCCCTCCATCATGCGGGATGACATGCACTATGGGTACCGCCTGCCTCGTGCCTGGGAGGCACGAGGCGCGCTCGTAATATCCCACGCCAATTGACAGCAGCCATTACGGCCCCTACCATATCAACTACCGTGCTGCTCTTCAATCAATTGTCGGACAATATGATGGTCGATGACCTCCTTATCCTCGAACGTCCAGAAACGCTTACTCATGCGGTGGCCCGCTCTATTGGCGAAGCGATTGTCCGCGAGGTCTTTATGCCCGGTCAGGCACTGCCTGAAATCCCGCTTGCGGCACAGCTCGGGACATCCCGTGGCACCGTCCGCGAAGCACTACGGTTGCTGGCAGATCAGGGGCTCGTCGAGATTGTCCAGCGGCGCGGTGGATTTGTCGCCGAGTTGACACCCCGCAAGGCGCGCGAGATCTTCACCTTGCGGGCGGAACTTGAGGCATTCGCGGTCCATCTCGTGTTCGAGCAAGGTGGATACCCGAAAGCGACCATGCACGAACTCGCGGCGGTGCTCGACTACCTTGGCAGGGCTGCCACTGAAGGGGATGTGTTCGAGATCGCCGAGCTCGACATGCGGTTCCACGACATTCTCTCCCGGGAGTGCGGCCATCAGGTATTGCTAGACCTGCTGGCGGGGCTTCGGACCCAGATGCGGCGATTCATCGTTTACACGAAGCTGGTCAATTCAGATGTCGAACCCGAGTCGGTCACGCACCAACGCCTGCTTACGGCAATCCGCTCTGAAGACGCCGACCAAGCGGCGACGGAGGTCCGTCGCCACATCCTCGCCGCAGGCGAGCAACTGCTACGCAAACTGACCGGAGGCGGGAATCAGCTGTCGTGCGATGGGCGCGTACTAGCGGGGAACGACGGAGAGACTTAAGGAGGTGACGACGGACGGAAGGCGATGGGACGGGCTCTTGGGCTAAACCCGGATGATCGGGGTGCGGCGCGGCCAGGCCGCTCCTGTAGAAGGGAGTGGCGACACGCAACGAAGCGAGGAGGAGACTGTGATGTCCTCGAAGGTAACTCGACGCGACGCGCTCAAATTGGTCGGCGCGACCGCTGCGACTGGGATGCTGGTGAGTCAGAGGGGCAACCAACGCGCTGCGGCCAAGGCAGCACCGACTCGCCAAGATATTCACGAAATCATCCACTGGAGCTGGCTGACCGCCTCCGACGGTGAGATCTGGCAACAGATGATCGACGGCTTCAACGAAGCACATAAGGACCAAGGTGTTCAGATCCGGATGGAGATTGTGCCGGACGATCAATACAGCACCAAAGTCCTCTCCTCGGCCGCCGTCAACCGGGCACCCGATTTCGGCTGGGGCACGGCCGGCTTGCGCGCCGATTGGATCGACAAGGATGTCGTACTGCCGCTGGACGATTTGTTTGCCCAGATCAAATTCGATGTGGGCGACTTTACGGAACAGTCCATCGCGGCTTCGCGCTACCCGGGTTACGAGAACAAGCTCTATCTAATGCCGATGGACGCGATGAGCCTCCAAGTGCTCCTCAACGCCGACCATGCCATCGAAGCCGGGCTCGACCCGGCCAAGCCCCCTACGACCGGCGAACAACTCCTGGCGTGGGCGGATAAGATGACCAAGCGGGAGGGCGATAAGGTGACCCGATCCGGCTGGATGATGACTGGTGCGGGCGTCCAACCCTCGGTTACATGGGGTATCGTCGCCCACCAGATGGGCTTCCGTCGGGCCAGCGAGGACCTGAAGAAAGCAGCCATTAACCCCGAAGCCGGCAAGGTTGCCGCGCAGTGGGTGTTGGATCTCTTCGACAAACATCAGGTGTCCACTCGCGACGTTACCGATCGCTACAAGGCTTTTGGCACCGGCGAAGGTTCCATGTTCCTAACGGGACCGTGGACTCTCAACGGCTACGTAACGCAGGAGCCGAAGCTCAACTTCACCTCGTTCCAGATGCCGAAGGTGGGGAACGACCAAGCGACCTACTTCGAGCTTGGCGGGCTCGAGATGTACAAGCAGAAGGACGAGAGCCGGTACCAAAAGACGGCCGACGCCCTCCGATGGCTGTCAGATAACAGCTTCCTGTGGACGACCAAGGGCCGCGGCGCCGCGGCGCGGACGTCTATCCTCCATCGGGAGGACTATAAGACGGCTGGCCCCCCGTGGCCGGTGCGCGGCGCCTTCATCGAGGGAATGCCGAACGCTGTCGTTGGCGAGATCCCGGTCAAGGCCGCGCCCGACTTCACGATCTACACCGGCGGCGGATTTGTGGCGACCACGATGGATCCGGTCTGGGCCGGACAGCGCAGCATCGATGAGGCGATGACGATGCTGCAGGACCAGTGGCAGCAGGACCTCGACGCAGGGTAACTGTTCTGATTTCGCCCCGCCGTGCCGCCCCGGCGGGGCGAAGATCCAGTGGAGGGGACCGTCATGCTGAGCCAATCGGCGGCGCCAGACATACGTTTGTCCCCTCTTACCCGTCTCCGACGTGCCTCGTGGAAGGGGGAGCGGATCGACTGGTCTGCCTACCTTTTCGTGCTTCCCTTCTTCCTCCCGTTCCTCGTCTTCACTGTCGGCGCAATTGGCTTTGGTTCCTACGTCAGCTTCACCGAGTGGGGGATCATCGGCGAGCCGAAATGGGTTGGCCTCGACAACTTCCGGCGCGCGTTATCCGACCCCTTGGTGCCCAAGGTCTGGGCCAACACGCTCAGGTACGGGCTGATGGTCGTGCCGGCAACAACGCTGATTGCCCTGGGCTTCGCCCTCTTCGTCAATCAACGCTGGTGGGGCGCCACCCTCGCTCGCACGATCTTCTATGCCCCGAACGTCGTCTCGGTGACGGTGATCGGGCTCGTTTGGGTTTGGATTCTCGACACTCGGCTCGGGCTGCTGAATCAGTACCTTGGGCTGCTTGGAGTCGACAGCGTGCCCTGGCTGACCAGCCCGAGCTGGGTTCTGGTCGGGATCGCCATCGCCTCGGTTTGGTGGGATGCCGGGTTTAGCATGGTCATCCTCCTTGCCGGGCTCCAGGACATTCCGTCCGAGCTGCGCGAGGCGGCTCAGATCGATGGCGCGAGCCGATTTCAGATCCTCCGTCAGGTCGTGCTGCCGCTGCTCCGGCCGGCGCTCAGTCTGGTGATTACCCTGCTCGTGATCAGCACGCTGCGCGTCTTTAGCCAGATCTACGTGATGACCAATGGCGGCCCGGCGAATGCTTCGGCCTCGGTCATCCAGTACATCTACCAAGTTGGGTTCCGCAAGAACGAACTGGGTTACGCCGCCGCCCTATCCCTGATGCTCTTCGCCACGATCGTTGTCGTCACGATCGTCGAGATGCGAGTCCTCCGGAGCAGATCATGGTAGCGAAGACATGGGCTGCTGCGCCGACCCGCGCCACCGGTCGTCAGCGGCGGGTATCACGGTTTGTTGTGGCGACATGGTTGCTTGGGATGCTGGTGGTCCTCGCTTGGGCGGCCCCCTTCCTCTGGATGGTGTCGACCTCGTTCAAGCTGCCAGGCGAGGTCATGACGCGGCACGTCGAGTGGATCCCACGTCACGTCACCTTCGATAATTACGAGAAAGTATTCGAGAAACCGGTCTGGCGCTGGCTGGTGAACAGCCTCATTGTGGCGACGACTGCCACGGTTATCAGCCTCCTTAATGGCGCGATGGCGGGCTATGCCTTCGCCCGGTTGAACTTCCCCGGTCGCGACATCCTCTTCTTCCTAGTTTTGGCAACGTTGATGATCCCCCAGGAGATGACAATAGTTCCGCTTTTCATAGGGTTCCTCCGGGCCGACCTCGTCGACAACTATGCCGCCTTCATTCTGCCGTCGATCGCCAGTGTGTTCGGCGTCTATCTCTTCCGGCAGTTCTTTATGTCGTTGCCACGGGACCTCGAAGACGCAGCTCGGGTCGACGGTGCCGGCCGGTTCCGCATCTTCTTCTCGATCGCCCTACCCCTCGCCAAGCCCGCTGTCATCGCGGCCGCGATCCTCATTTTCACCACTAACTGGAATGCGTTCCTCTGGCCGCTGTTGGTCGCCTTCACGGAGACGATGAAAACGCTTCCGGTCGGGATGGCGACCTACTCGCCGGGCGTCGGCGGTCAAACACAAATCGAGAGCTTCGGCCCGGCGATGGCGGCGATGACGATTCTCACCCTGCCCAGCCTCCTTATCTTCATCCTTCTCCAGCGGCACTTTATTGAGGGTGTCACCAGCGCTGGGGTCAAGGGATGACGTCCGCTCACACCGGACGGGCTCCAGCGCGGACTGACCAGCTCTCGATGGCACCTCAATCCTTCGACCACGTCGTGATTCACCGTGATGTGTTCACTTACTGCTCGCATCCAAGCATTTTGCGACTTCCCGATGGCGACTGGTTGCTCGCTTTCATGGAGACGGTCCGCCGTCCGACGGTTCACCATAGCCCGTCGGATCCGCGCTTCTACAACGTACTCGCGCGTTCTCGTGATCGTGGTCGCTCGTGGTCGCGACCGGTCGTCGTTCCCGGCTATGACTGGTACGGGGTCGAGTGTCCGAGTCTAACCACGCTTGCAAACGGTGTTGTCCTGCTCATGCAGTGGCGATGGCAATGGACATCGTGGCCGGCGGAGTTCGGCGTGCGCGCTCGCGGTCGGTACGAACGCGGCGACTCCCCATGGGCGAGAGGCAACGATGGAACCTATGTTCATCGCTCGCATGACGGTGGGGTGACGTGGAAGATCGGGGCACGCCTCGACACTTCGCCCTACCCCGGTGCTTACACGATGCGCGCGGCCGCGGAGCTGAACGACGGCACGCTGCTCCAGGCCGTCACCGATATCCCTCGCTGGCAACGAATCTACCTGCTGCGCTCGATCGACGGTGGAAAAAGTTGGGATGTTGGTCCGCTCGTGGCAAGCGATGCCCGTCGTCAGTTCTCGGAGCCATGCATGGTCCGCTCGGGATCTCATCTCCTCGTCCTGATCCGCGAGGAGACGACCGGTTTCCTCCACCAAAGCGACTCGACGGACGGCGGCCACACCTGGACACCGCCGCGGCCGACGCCAATGTGGGGTTGCCCGCCACACGTCCTTGACCTGGGCGATGGCCGCCTACTCTGCGTCTATGGTCACCGGCACCCACCCTACGGGATCCGCGGCTGCATCAGCCCCGACGGCGGTGAAACGTGGGACATCGTCAACGAGATCGTCCTTCGCGACGATCTCCCAAACGGAAACCTGGGCTACCCGTCATCGGTCCTCGTCGCTGCGGGGCGGGTGTTCACCACGTACTACGGTGAGGATAAGGAGGGAGTGACGTTCATTCAGGGCACGTTTTACGACGTCTGATGCCAATAGACGAAACCACGAGCCGGCCGGACGGCCCTGCGGCGACGAACGACGAGGAGGCAGCGTGTACCGGATCACGAGTCTTGAGCGAGTCCAGATGTACAGCGACCCGGACAACTTTTGTGCTGAGGTCTCCCTGGCGAACCTCGGGGATGGCGAATTGGTTGGTGTCTTTGCTCAGAACCGCGGTCTCCAACATACCGACACTGGCTCCATTCTACTTATCCGCTCGCTCGACCACGGGCGGACGTGGGACCCGGCAAGCAAGGTAGTCGTGATGCAGGAAGAAGAAGATGCGGGCTGGAATATCGCCGCCATTTGCCGCCTTGCCGACGGGACGTTGCTCGTCCACGCCAACCGGTGGCGCTACCTCTCGGACGGGCGCATCGACTGGCTTGCTGGCAAGTCGGAAATCGACGGTATTTGGTTGACACGCTCAATCGACAACGGACGCACCTGGAGCCCGCTCGAGCAGGTCAATATCGCGCCGATGCGCAACGCTCGTGTTCGCGACGCTATCGTCGAGCTTCCGAACGGTGACCTGCTGATGCCACTCCACGGATTTCGCTGGCAACGGACGCTCCCGGACATTGCCAGCTCCGAGCGTGAGCGCTGCTTCGTGCTCTGGTCCCCAAACAAGGGTCGCAGCTGGCACTACTACGGAACAATGGGCTACGACGCGGCCGAGATCATCCACTACCACGAACCAGGGCTGGTGCGGCTTCCAGATGGTCGCCTCCTTGGTCTGATGCGAACCCATCGATGGCCGACGCCGGTCGCGCCGGGGGAGCAGATGGCTTCCCCCAGTGGCTACGTCTACTCGGCTATCTCCGACGATGACGGCATGTCGTGGAGCTGGCCTCGCAACACCAAGGTCTGGGGGTATCCGCCCGACGCCATCACGCTTCGCGACGGCGCAGTGCTCGCTGCCGTCAGTTACCGCACGCGGCCTATGGGTGTCCATGTCGCGGTGTCGTCAGACGGAGAGACGTGGTTGCCAGAAGATGTTTTTCCAATCGCTTCCTACGACCCGACGGCAGTGACGCCAGTCTTCCCCCACCACCCTGATGAGCCGTTCGAATCAAAGATGATGCGCGGGCAGCTCTGGCATATCGGCTATCCGAGCTCCACTCTGCTCGACGATGGTCGCGTCTTCACGGGGTACCACTTGTACAACGCCGCAGGACGACAGTACGTCGAAGGCGCGATTTACGGAGTGGAGTCCGCATAGCCTGCATGCCGGTGGGGGGGCCACCGGTTCTCGAACACTGGAAGGCACTTGGAGTAAAGATAATGACGCTCCTGACGACCGAGGAACTGGCCGCTCTGGCGCGGTTCAGCACGCCAACGATGTCGAATGCGATCGAGGCGTTCGGCGTGCGCCCGGCGAACAGCGGGTTTGCCGGTCCCGAGATTCGCTCGCTTTTTCCCGAGCTGGGAACGATGGTCGGCTACGCCTGTACAGTGAGAATCGCGGCCGAGCGACCGGCGCCACCGGCGACAGACGGCGGTGCATTCTTACGCGCATACTGGCGCTCCATTTTCGACGCCCCGAAACCAAGCGTGGTCGTCGTCGAGGACCTGGACCCTGAGCCAGTCGGTGCCCTGATCGGGGAGGTAAACACCAATGTCTACCAGGCGATGGGGTGCGTCGGCACCGTCCTCCGCGGTGGCGTTCGTGACGTCGACGAGATGCGAGGAGCGGGATTCCACGCCTTCGCTTCGGCAGTTCTCGTTTCCCGCGCCCACGTTCATGTTGTCGACTTCGGCGAGACAGTTCAGATTGGCCGCCTGGAGATTCACCCGGGCGACCTGATCCATGCCGACCGGCATGGCGTTTTGACGATCCCACTTGCGATCGCGCTGGAGTTGCCGCGGGTGGCTGGGGAGATCGAACGGTTGGAGCGGGAGATCATTGGGTTCGCTCAGGGGCCATCCTTCTCAGTCGACGGCCTGGCGGAGGTCTGGCAGAGCGTCGTTGCCCGGTCTCCGCAGCCGGCCCGTCAATCGCCAGCGCCGGAGCAGGCTTAATGGCCGAGACGAACCTTGTCAGACCGTACCGGGATGACGACTTTGCCGCACTGGGAGCGCTGATCGACGAGATCCTAGCGCCGGAACGGGTGATGACGCGTGCCAGTCTGCGGTCATTTCTCTCAGTGCCAGGATACTGTCCGCAGACTGACCTCTTCGTCGCGTCGTCACCCACTGATAACGAGCTTGTCGGCGCGAGAGATGTGCGTATCACCGCACGCGGTGACGAGGATGTGCTCATTCTGGAGTCGTGGGGCGATGTCCACCCTGCCGTGCGGGGAAGTGCCATCGCGGGTGTTTTGCTCCGCACCGCACTCGATCGCGGGAAACGACTGGTCTCAGATCGGGGCCGGGCCCGCGGCATCTTCCAGGCACGATGTGACGCGGACGACCATTTATCGGCAGCGGCATTCGAAGCCGTGGGTCTTCATCACGCGCGCGATATCGTGACGATGAAGAAGTCTACCCTGGACGACATCAACGAGCCGCACTTTCCGGCGGGTGTCACGCTCCGGACGTACCGGGTTGGGGATGATGATGCGGCGTGGGTGGCGGCATTCAACGAGGCCTTCGCCGGTCATTGGGGTGGATTCATGGGCATCTCTGCGGACCTGTGGGGTCACTATCGCGGTGGCGCAGAGTTCAAGCCTGAGATTAGCCTCGTTGCGACGGACGGGCCTGAGATTGCCGGCTTCTGCCACTGTCGCATCGACGACGAACTGAATGCTCTAACCGGCCGACGGCTCGGCATGATCCGCTACATAGGCGTCCGGCCAGCGTGGCGTGGGCGTGGGCTTGGCACGGCCCTGACCCTGGCCAGCTTGAGAACGCTGCGGGACGCGGGGATGGACGCCGTGGTGCTCGGCGTGGACGCTGAGAACGTGACAGGTGCCCGGAGACTCTATGACCGTCACGGCTTCACCTTCGTCGGGTGCCAGGTGATGTACCGCGGTGATCTCATCGTGGTCGTAACACCGGCGACGCAGGGCGGTGTGGTCAGAAACGAAGGGGAACTCGCGTGACACAAACGCTCGCCATGCTCCACACCGTCACCGGCCTGATCCCAACGTTCCAGCAACTCTGTGACGAGATAATGTCGGAGACCGAGACGTTCCATATGGTCGATGAGAGCCTGCTCAAGAACACGATCAAGAGTGGTCATCTTACCCCGAACACCACCCGCCGAGTGCTCGACCATGTGGCATCTGCCGAGGCGGCGGGTGCCGACGCTGTCCTCGTCACATGCTCATCGATTGGGCATGCCGCGGAGTTGGCGCAGTCTGTCGTGACCGTCCCGGTCATACGCGTCGACGAGGCGATGGCGGACCTGGCCGTTCGGATCGGTTCGCGGATCGGCATCATTGCCACGTTGCGGACCACGCTCGAGCCGACGGTTGAAATGGTGCGCGCGCGTGCTGATGCTGCAGGATCCGAGATCACCCTGACGGCGCGCCTCTGCGACGGGGCGTTCGATGCGCTTAAGCGGGGCGACGCCACGTTGCACGACGCACTCGTTGCCGAGGGGCTGCGTCAACTGCTCGCTGATGTCGATGTCGTGGTCCTTGCCCAGGCATCGATGGCCCGGGTTGCCGACGCGCTCCCACCTGACGAGCAACTCGTTCCAATGCTGACGAGCCCGCGTTCGGGAGTCGAGCGGGCCCACGCCGCAATGCTGACGATTGGAAATGACGGCAAGGCGCCCGCCTCCGCGTAGGCGCCGATCCGGATCACCATCGCCGACCACGGGCTTTGACGCCGAGACACAGTAAAGAAGGAGCGGACGGATGGGACCGGTTGTCCAGGTGGAATCGGAGTCGTCGACCGGCACGTTGGTGCAACAAGACAAGGCGCATCTCATCCATGCCGTGTCGAACTTGCACAGGCTGCAACGCGATGGACCGCTGATCCTGGCGCGTGGTGAGGGCGTTCACGTCTGGGATACCGAAGGCAAGCGCTACGTCGAGGGCTTCGGCGGGCTGTGGAACGTGAACGTTGGGCACGGCCGTCCAGAGCTCGTTGCCGCGATGGCAGAGCAGGCTGCGAAGCTTCCGTACGCTCCGACTTTTTTCGGGCTTGCCTCGGTGCCTGCGATTACGCTCGCCGCCCGACTGGCAGAGCTGTTCCCGGAGTCGATTAACCGCTTCTTCTTTACTTCAGGCGGGGCGGAGGCCAACGAGACTGCGATCAAGCTCGCCCGGTATCACTGGTGGTTGCAGGGCAAGCCAGAGAAAGTCACGATCCTCACGCGGCGTCAGGCCTACCATGGGATCGCCTCGGGTGCCCTAGCTGCAACCGGGATCCCGGCATTCTGGGAGGGCTTCGGTCCGCGGATGCCTGGCTTCGTTCATCTCACGCCGCCGTCCGCCTATCGGTACGGTGAGGGCCTGACGGAGGAGCAGTTCGTCGCGAAGCTCGTCATCGAGCTGGAGGAGGCTATTGCGCGCGAAGGAGCCGACACAATCGCGGCGTTCATCGGCGAACCGGTGCAGGGGGCCGGCGGAATCATCGTTCCGCCGGCGGGCTATTGGCCGGCGGTGGCCGAAGTTCTAAAGCGACACGAGATCCTGCTTATCCTCGATGAAGTAGTTACGGCCTTCGGTCGCACCGGCAAAATGTTCGGGATGCAGCAGTATGGGGTCAGCCCCGACGTGGTCAGCTTCGCCAAGGGCATCACATCAGGCTACCAGCCGCTGGGGGGAGTCGGCGTCACTGACGAAATCTTTGAAGTCCTGAGCAAGCCGGACCGGATGTTCATGCACGGCTTCACCTACTCCGGGCATCCGGTCGCCTGCGCCGTCGCGCTAGCCAATCTACGGATTGTTGAGGAGGAGCGCCTGCCAGAGAACGCGGAGCGGACCGGCGCCGATCTTTTCGCCCGCTTTGCGCCGTTGGTGGATCATCCCCACGTCGGTGAGGTGCGCGGCAAGGGTCTGATGCTGGCCATTGAGGTGGTGGCCGATAAGGTGACCAAAACCGGGTTCGCCGCGTCAGAGGATATCGGTGGCAAACTCCAAGCCGCGACCCGCCGCCACGGGGTGCTAGTCAGGACCGGCGGGGACGGCATCATCATCGCGCCGCCGCTGACCATCCATGACGGTGCGGTGGAAGAGCTCGCCAACGGCTGCATCGCGGCCATCACGGAAGTGCTGGGCTAGGAGCAGTCCCGACTTGCGAGGGATGGTCGTGCGGTGCTCAGGCCAGGCGTGGATCGCCTCCGCGAGCTGGACGGCAATCTCTCCAACACGCGGCATATGATAGTCGTCACGTTGCGATCAGCCGACGCGGTGGCCTGCTGGCGGCGCGGCAAACGCGATGGGGCCGTTTAGAAGGATGCACCCGCAAAACCGATCCCAATCGAACCCGCGATCTCAGGATCGACCATGAATCTCGTCCTGGTCAGTCCATCGAATCGTCACGAAGGGTGGATTGTGTTCAGAACCCCTCGCTGAACTTGTGCGCGATCGCCTTCGCCCGGCTCGCGATCACCTCCGCTTCGAGATCGTTCGGGTCGGCGTAGGTCGCCTGCAGGAAATTGTCGACATCGGCGTCGCCACCCAGGATCTTGAGGTTCGCCGTCGCCTGGGTGAAGGTCGGCGTCGCCTCGGTCCAGGTGTCGCCCGCGTCGTAGAAGCTGACCGCCGGCATCGTCGCCTCACGGTTGTAGGTCACCGCCGTGCCAGTCACTTCCATAAACGGAAGCAGCTGCAACAGCTGCGATTCCCGGACGATCGTCTCGATCACCCCCCGCAGCAACAGATCGTTCGTCAGCTTCGCCGCCTCGGCCTTCGTCATCGCCATCGCTCGTCATCCCTCCCGTTCGCGCCACGCCTCGTCACCCCATCCAACCGGTCTCCAACGTCACCGGCGCTCGCTGCTCCCCGAGCGCCCCGACGGCGTCCGTGCCTCTGCCCGGCGCGTCCCTACCGGCGGCTGGCCAGTCCCCGCCGGATCTTCTCCGCCGCCGGTAGCAGATCGGGATCGACCGCCATCGCCGGGGCGTTCCCCGCCGGTACGCTCGGCACCTCCATGACCGTCACCCGCGCGCTCACCGCGCCGGCCACCCGCTGATAGGCCGCGCGGGCGGGCTCCACGCTCGCCACGATCTCCGCCACGCTCGACCCGCCGACCAGCTCCGGCACGACATCGGGGTGCGCCCGCAGCGCCAGCTCCCGGACCGTCGCCAGCTCCTCGGCGCCGATCGCCGCGCCGCTCGCGCTCCCCTCGGCTCCTTCTCCGCCCTCACTCATCGCGCCCTCCGCTCCGTCAGCCATCGCCTCCACTCCTTCCCTGCGCCAGACTCGCGACGCCCCGAACGGCGCCGCCTCGCGCCTTACGTCTCCTCGATCGTTCCCCGAGCTGTTCGCGGGCGCCAGTCGATCCCGTCCAGCGTTGCCGCCAGCGCGGCGCTCATCACCAGGTCGTCGTGCCCGCGACCTGGCGGCACCGACCAGCGCAGCATCTTGCCCGGCCCCGGCGGCGCCTCGAAGGTCGTCGCCGCCAGCTGCGCCCGGAAGAGCCGCGACAGCCCATCCCCGTCGTCGGCATACTCCTTGAACCTCCCCGCGTCGATCAGACCGAGAAAATCCCAGCCCAGCGCGCTCTTGCTCGATGCCGTGAAGATGAACGGCATCACCGGGATCGCCGCTCGCCCAGATCGCCGCTCGCCGAGCGTTGCCGCCAGAAAGCTCGCCAGCCCGGCGCCAACACCGGTCGCATCGACGACCACCACGCTCGCCCGCCACACTTCCCGCGCCAGATCGACCAGCTGCGCGTGGAGCGCCGTATGACGGACTCCCGTCCACGCCATCCGATCGACGACCTGGTAGACCGGCCGTGATGACGGAGGCGCGCCGATGCGTGACAGGGACTCACCCGTCACGTCCATGCCGACCTCGACCACGGTCAGCGCCGTGCTGTCCCGCCGGGCGGCATCGTTGAAGGCAGTCGGTCCCGTCCCGCTTTCCTCTTCCCCGGCGACATCGAGCAACAGGGCGTACCGCTTCCCCGGCTCCGCCCGGTGCCGCCGTGGGTGATCCCCCTGCAATTGCGCGATCCGGTGGGGTGGAAAGAGCCCGCCCTCGCCGTCCAGCTCACGCAGGCAGTACTCGGTCAGAATGAACGGATGATCGGCGCCGAGCTGGGCCATTCGCGCCCGCACCCGGTCGCCGTAGGGCGGCAGCTCCCGCGCCACCCGGTCCCACGGCACCCGCCAGACCCGCCGCACGCCGTCCTCCTGCTCCTGCGCGTCGAGGTGACGAAGCTGACGGGCCAGCAGCGTGTCGCGACTCCAGACGGTCCCCATGAAGAGCGTGACGGCATCGGTCGCCGCCGCCATCGGGTCGAAGACCGCGTCCCAGATCTCCGGCCGGATATCCTGCGCCTCGTTCGCCACCAGCAGCAGGTCGGCCGTTTGCCCCCGGGCGTTCGCGCCCGGCGCCGCCGAGAGGAAGCGCGCCGATGCCCGCCCCAGCTCGACCGTGTAGCCGTCCCGGACCCGCACCCTGCCCCCCGCCAGCGGCGTCGCCAGCCGGGCCAGCAACCGGTCCCGGCTGATCGCCGCCTGGGGGCGAAAGGTTGGCGCCGCCAGCACGGCCGTCCCGCCTCGCCGCTGATAGCGGACGAGCAGAAAGGCGAGCAGCTGCGCCAGCAGCTCGTCTTTCCCCGCCTGACGACTGAAGACGATCGCGAATGTTCCGCCCCGTCCCGCCTCGATGCTGGCGGCGATCGCGCGGGCCGGTCCCACCTGGTAGGGCCGGAGTCGCCAGCGCGGCAAGACGATCCGCGAGAAGACCCCGACATCGGTCAGCACCCGCCGCAGCGCCGCGCCCTCCCCGGCGGTGACCGCCCCGACCGGGGGCGGACGGGCTACGGGCGCTTCCAGCTCCCCTCCAACCACCATCCCTCCCGCCCTCTCCGACCCGTTCCCCAGCGCCGACCGGCGGAGCAGCGCCGGGCTGGCTACCCGCCATTGACGACGCGCAGCGCGATGTCGACCACGATCGCGCCAGCGACCATGAAGAGCAGACCATTGAGTCTCCCCTTGATCTCCCGCAGGTCCGCCGTCAGCGATTCGACCATCTGCCGGGTCACCGCCTCGTAGATGCTGGCCGGGCCGCTCTCTGGCCCGATTCGCCCCACGGTGGTTCCCTCCCGGCGGTGACCGAGCCGCATCCGCAGCGCCGCCTCCGCCTCGCTCCGGCCGGTCATCTCCCCGCCTTCCCCGGCCACACCCCGGCCGCTACTCCCCATCCAGCTCCGCGAGGATCTGCGCGAGCGCCGACGTCAGACCGTCCGCCTGCTCGCCACTGATCGCCCGTTCGGCGCGGGCCGCCCGCACGTCGACTCCGGCGATCCGGGCGACCCCCGCGGCCAGACGCGTCAGGTCCTCTTCCTCCGCCAGCAGCCGCGCCAGCACGAACCGGAGCGCCCCGATCTCATCGGCAAGTCCCCGCTCGGTTGCCGCCCCCGCCACGATCTCCGCCAGCCGCCGGTCGAGCAGCCCCCGGTAATCGCCTCGTTCCAGACCCCGGCGAAAGGTTTCGCGGGCCCGTCGCCGCGCCGCCGCGTCCTCCTGCTCGCGCTCCCCGTCATCGGGCGCGCTCGTTTTCCCGGCCACTCCGTCGATGCCGGTGGTCCGGTGCTGCGTGCACCAGATCGCATCTCCGCCGACGAACCGGCCGCACCCCGCCGCGCAACGCCGCCCGCTCATTCCCTCGCGCCTTGCCCCCTCCCGCGATCTGCTCCCGACACCGGCGATCGCACCGTGTCCAGAGAGAAGAACGAATCGGGCGCCGGAAAATGGGGCATCTCGCCGTCGCTGTGACCTGGGGCGCACGGCCGAGACACCCGACGATCGTCAGGGCGCCGCATCAGTGCAGAAGACCCCGCGACAGAAGGCGATGACCTGGTCCGTCGTGACGAATAATGGCGAGCGACGCATACGCTCGGCTCCGCGGAGGAGATGGCGCCACCAGCGGCATCAGCCATGAGAAGAGCGGAGACCGCATGGCATCGAACATGCAGGCCGAAGGACACCCGTCGGTGAACCGCATCAGGAGGAGGTGCGCGCCGGTCGAGGAGGGACCACCGGGGCTGGTGGTTCGCGATGTGTCGTGGACGATGGAGGATGGCCCGAATGATGAAACGTGTCGTTGCGCTGCTCGTGATGCTCACCCTGCTGCTGGGGTCAACCAGTGCGCTGGCGGCCCAGGACGCCACCCCGGAGGCGGGTGGTGGCGAGAAGACCACCGGTGGCGGTGATCCGAAGATCGGTGACGAGGTTCAGTACCTCAGCGACGATGGCGACGAGAACGCCGTGATCATCGTGACCAAGGTCACCGATCCCTTCGACGACTTCAGCGAGTACTTCCGACCGGAGAAGGATGCCCGCTACGTCGCCGTCGAAATCGCAGTCGAGAGCACGGGTGATCAGATCGATATCTCGGCGTACAACTTCGGTCTGCAGACAATGGATGGCTTCTTCTACTCCCCCACCTATGCGTCGCGTGAGGACGGGGCGAGGCCGGTCGATTTGGAGAACGGCACGGTGCAGGAAGGGGACAACCTTTCCGGCGTCATCTTCTACGCCGTCCCGGAGAAGACTGAGCTGTCGCGCCTCCTCTGGCAGCCTGAGAGCGGTCGCCTGCTCGTCGTCGCCGATCTGCGGGACGCGGACAGCTCCCAGAAACGCTAAGCCATGCCGCGCGTACGGTTGAGGGGCGGGTGGCTGTGCCACCCGCCCCGTTTTCGCTGTCCGGTCCCCCCGTTCCGCCAACCCCCGCCGCCGGTTGACGAATGAGCAGCACGCGCTACAGTGGGCAGACCGCGACCGCTAGGCACGACGCCGACCCCGGTGCTCGATCACGTCCGTGTGGAAGGGGAGTTGACCATGAATCGGATCGTTGCGCTCATCATCGCGCTGCTCATCCTCGGACCCTTTCCCGCCGTGCTTGCCGCCCAGGAGGCTGGCCCAGCCGGGGCGCCAGCCGTCGGCGATACCGTTCCCTTCCTCGGCCCGGAAGGTTCCGAGGAGGCTCGCTTCACGGTCACCGATCTAACCGATCCACTGACCGACTACGATGCTGGCTCGCCACCCGCTGCCGGCCATCACTTTGTTCTGCTTGAGTTGGCCATCGAGGCGACCGGTGCCAGGCCATTCTCACTCGATCCCAACCGGATTCTGCTCCAGGACAGCGACGGCTACCTCAGCTCACCGACCAGCATCTCCCGTGGTGATGGCGCCGCGCCGGAGCTTCCTGCTGGTGAGATTGCACCGGGCGACCAGGTCTCAGGTGTTCTCGGCTTCGCGACGCTCAACGACGTGTCGCTCGCCCGGGTGCTCTATCAACCGCAACGGGAGCGCCTGCTCGTGCTCGCTGACCTCGGCGCCTCCGCCCCCGCCCTTGGAGCGCCGCTTTCCCTGCGCGGTCCCGACGGAGCCGACCTCGTGCGCTTCACGGCGATAAATATCGATGATCCCTTCGAGGGGTACGATGCCAGCGCGCCTCCGGCGCGTGGCTCCCATTACGTGCTGCTCACCGTCGCGGTGGAGAACATCAGTCCCCGCGCCTTCACCCTCGACCCTGGCGCTATCCTGATCCAGGACGCCGATGGCTTTGTGGCCACCGCCCAGTCAATCTACCGGGGGGAGGACGCGACTCCGCCCGACGTGCAGTACGGCGAGATCGCCGTTGATGACCAGAGCGAGGGAGTCATCGGCTTCTCGGTGCTCAACGGCGCCCCGCTCGCCCGGATCCTCTACGCTCCGAGCAGCGATCGGCTCGTCGTTCTTGCCGACCTGACCGCCACCCGCCGATGCCACGCCGACCGTCGATACCGGGACGCCGGCCGCTGCCAGTGGCGAGAGCACCGACGAGTGCGCCGGAGCCGATGTCTGGCTCGACGAGACCCTCGCCCGCGTCCGGAGCGCCGCGACGATGAGCCGTGAAGATGCCAACCCCGACGATCGCGGTGTCCTGGAAGAGCACGCTGGTGCCTACGTCGACCTCGCCGAGGCACAGGCCGCGATGGAGGTTCCACCGATCGCCACCGAGGCGAACGACGCGGCCGTGGCGGTCTTCACCGCCTACGCCGATGCCGTCACCCTCGTTGTCGAGTCCAGCGGCGATGGCGATGTGGACGCGCTCGTTGAAGGGGTTAACGCCTTCAATGACGCCGGCACCGCCGTCAACGATCTACTGGAGCAGCTCCAGAGTATCGCTGACGACTGCGACATCTCCGTCTAGCCACCGCTCGCGCCTGCTGGGCAACCCGACGCCTAGCAGGCGTGCCGCCGGACGCACTGCTCACGACCAAAACGCGCACAAGGTCAGGGTTGACCGCTCCAACAGCCGGGGGTGAGCGCGGATCTCCGACGCCCCCCGCCCTGCCGTCAGAGGCCGCGTCGCCCCCGCTCGTCGCTCAGCAGGGCCAGGGCCTGTCGGTGCCGGGCCTGGTTTGCCAGGTCGTTCATCCAGCGTGAGACCCCCGATGGATGAGGCAGCGGCAGCACCAGAAACCGGTGCCCGGCTCGCGTCTCTTCACGGATCGATCCCACCAGCGCCGTCAGCGTTGCCGGACCGACCAGCGCCGTCGCCGCCAACCGGCCCAGCGTGATCACCAGCTCCGGCCGGACCAGGGCCAGCTCCCGGTCGAGATGGACGCCGCAGAGCGCCACTTCCCGCCCGCCTGGCGCGCGGTCTCCCTTGCCGCTCAGACTCGGGCCGGGAAAGCATTTGGTTACGCTCGTCAGGTAGAAGCGCTCGTGCAGCGTTCCCGGCGGGAAACCCGCGGTCGTCAGCCATCGCTCCAGCAGGCGCCCGGTCGCGCCCATGTACGGCATCGGCCGCTCGTGGGTCAGCGCCCCCGGCGCCTGCCCGAGCACCATCACCCGGTTCCCGACACTTCCCTGAAGGATCGGGTGCGCCACCGGAATAAACCCGGCGTCCACGCACCGCCGGCACCCCGCGACCTCCCGGTGCAGGCGCTCCAGCGCCAGACCCCGCGTCGCGAGCGAGGCGTGGCCGAACGATTCGAGCGGGATCAGCGGCGGATCAGCGGTAACCATGGCGGGGGAGCCTAGCATGCGCCTCCTCCCAGCGGCCATCCGCCTGATTCCGGTTGACAACCAACGCCGGCCGTGGGTATAAGGTCGCGTACGAGCGGCGTCTTTTGCCCGCTGCACCGGCCCCGCGAACCGCGTGCGCCGTGGGCCAGATGTCCGGTTTTCCCCGCGATGAGGGTCATTCGGTAACAGCGAGCCGGCGCTGGGCGCGCCCGGGCCGCCGTTGTCGCGCGGGGAGAGGAGATCGCGTGGGTCGTCCGATGGCTACCACCCCCCTGCCTGTCAGCATTGGGGTGATCGCCTACAACGAAGAAGCCAATATCGGTCAGATCCTCGATGCCCTGCTGCGGCAGCGGACCGAGCGCGTCGCCATCGCCGAGATCCTGGTCGTCTCCTCCGCCAGCACCGACCGCACCGACGAGATCGTGCGCGCCTTCTGCGAGCGCTCCCCCCGGGTTCGTCTTATCGCCGAGCCGCGTCGCGAGGGCAAGGCCTCGGCGGTCAATACCTTTATGGCCGCCGCGACATCGGACGTGCTCGTGGTGGCCAGCGCCGACACGATCCCCGCCGACGACGCCGTCGAGCTGCTCTGCCAGCCCTTCGAAGACCCCACTGTCGGGATCACCGGCGCCCGCCCGGTCCCGACCAACGACCCGTCGACCTTTGCCGGCACGCACGCCCATATCCTCTACCAGCTTCGCCACGAGGTCTCGCTCGACGCGCTCAAGACCGGCGAGGTGCTCGCCTTCCGCCGGGTGATCCCGCCCCTGGCGTCGCACTCGACCTGCGACGAGGACATGATCCACATCGCGATCGAGCGCGCCGGTCTGCGCGGGGTCTATGTCCCGGCCGCCCACTGCTTCAATCACGGACCCGAGACCGTCGGCGAGATCGTTCGGCAGCGCGCCCGCCTCGTCGCCGGCGAGCTCGCCCTCGTCCGGGAGCATGGCTGGAGCTGCCCCACGATGAGCACGACCAAGGTGCTTGGGCTCCTCCTTAAACAATTACCGGGACGGCCGGTCAGGACCTGGCCCTGGGTGCTCGCCGTCGCCCCCCTCGAAGTCTATATCCGGCTCAAGGCCTGGCGGTTGCTGCTGACCACCGGCGAGGATTTTCGGTGGGAACCGGTGCCAACCAGCAAGCGGGTCGTTCGCGAGCATCATCCCTACGAGACCGTTCCCATCGCCGATGGGTCGGTTCGCCTCGATCCCACCCCCGGCGGCCCCGACTGAGCGATGCGCCCTCTGGCCCCGCTCGTCCCGACCCGTCGGTCTGGGTCGTCATCCTGCACTGGGCGCATCCCGACGATACGCTCGCCTGTCTCCGCTCCCTGGCCGCCGTCGAATATGATGACCTCTCGGCGATCGTCGTCGTCAACGGCTCGGCTGGCTTCCCCGACGACGCTGCCCGCGCCGCCTTTCCCGGTCTCCACCTGCTGCGGACCGAGCGGAACCTCGGCTTCTCCGGCGGGAACAACCTTGGGATCACCCACGCCCTCGACCAGGGCGCCGGCTTCGTGATGCTGCTCAACAACGACACGATCGTCAGCCCCGATCTCGCGCGGGCGCTCCTGCCGCCGCTCGACGATCCAGCCGTCGGCATCACCGGCCCGGTCATCACCTACTTCGACCGTCCGGATACGGCCTGGTTCGCTGGTGGTCTCTATCGCCCCCTGCTCGGCTACACCTTTCATCCCGGCATGGATCGTCCCGTGCCACCCCCCGGCGACAGCCGCCCGTCCGATTTCATCACCGGCTGCACCATGATGGTGCGCCGCGAGGTGTTCGAGCGTGTCGGACTGCTGTGGGAGGAGCTGTTCCTCTACTTCGAGGACGCCGAGTTCTGCCTGCGCGCCGGTCAGGCCGGCATCCGGTGCGCCCTCGTGCCCCGCCCCCTCGTCCGTCACAAGGTCTCCGCCAGCGCCGGTCAACGGGGGAGCAACCGCCTTACCCCGGACCGCGCCTACTACTTCGGTCGTAATCCATTGTTGATGGCGCGCCGCCTCGCGCCCCGCGGCTGGCCCCTGCGAGGGGGGCTCGGCTTCCTCACCGTCATCGCGCCGGTCACCGCCCTGCGTCTGGCCCGCACGCGCGACCTGGCCGCCCTGCGCGCCTATGGAGCCGGTCTCCGCGACGGGCTGCGCGGCCGGTCCGGTCCCCGACCGGCGTGAGCGGGGTCCCTGTCCGAACGCCCCGACTCGGAGTATCTTTGCCCCCGCCGCGCGGATGCCGCCTCGCCATCCGTGCGGGAAGCGGTCCGGCCACGGGGAGCCCTCGTGCCGCCGGCAACGGATCGTCCGGGAGATGGTGTGGCCCGCCGTGGTCGCGGCATCGCCACCCATCGAGCCCCGGGGAGTCCGTCGCATGCCCCTCCGATCACCCGCGGATTCGCGCCGCCCACGGAAGCAACCCGACTCAGTGACGACCACACCGCGTCGGTCGCCTCGCCCTGAGCGCGCGGCCCCACCGGCGCCGCGGCGCCGCACGATCATCGGTGGCGCGTTGATCGTCCTGATCGGGAACGGGCTCGGTCTGGCGCTTGGAGCCGGTCGCGACATCATCCTCGCCGCGCGTTTCGGCGCCAATGCCCAGACCGATGCCTACAATCTCGCCTTCACGATCCCGAACCTGGTCTGGCTCTCGATGCTCTCGGCGCTGATGGCCGCTGTCATCCCTAGCTACTCGCGGGTCGAGGCGGATGAGGGGCGTGCCGCCGCCGATCGCTTCGCCCGCGGCGTGCTCCGTCTCCTGGCGATGATCTTTGTTCCACTCGCGTTGCTCTACGCGCTGTTGCTGCCGCGCCTTCTGGCCGCGCTCGGTCCCGGCTCATCCGATGCCACCATCCAGCAGGCGACCACCCTCGGCTACATCATGGCACCGCTCCTCGTCGTCACGGTCCTCTCCTCGTTGCTGGTTTCCCTGCTCTACCTCCACGACCAGTTCGCGTTGCCGTCGCTTGGACAAGGGCTTGTCAGCGGCGTCCTGATCGTCAGCATCGTCGCCTTCGGGTCGAACGACATCATCACGGTCGCCATTGGCACCCTGGTCGGGTTCCTCCTGAAGTTCGCCCTGGAGATCGTCCTGCTCTGTCGCGTCAACCCCAGCTACCGCCGTCCCTGGGACGGCCTGATCGGCCCCTCCGTCTGGCACGCGCTGCGGCTGCTCGGGTTGGCCCTGGTCGGCTTCAATCTCGTCGGCCAGGGGACGCAGCTGCTGGAGCGGACCTTCGCCTCCCATCTCGACGACGGCGCCATCTCCGCCCTCCAATACGCGACCCGGCTTGGCTGGGTGCCACTGCAGTTTGCCTCCGCGATCGGGGTGGCGCTGCTCCCCGCGCTGTCTCGTCACGCGGTCTCCGCCGATGCCCTGGAGTCGCCGCGTCAGCTGACGATCGGCGTCGGCATCGTCACCATCGTCACCGTTCCCGCCGCCTTTGCCTTGCTGATCCTGGCCGACCCGTTGACGACCTTCGTCTACACCCGTCAGGCCTTCGGCGCCGCCGAGACCCGCCTCACCTTCGAGGCGCTCCAGGGCTACGCCTGGGGTCTGCCAGCCGTCGCCGCCAGCCTGGTGCTCTGGAACGTGCTCTATGCGCGACGGGACATGAAACCGGCGGTCCTGATCTCCGCGATCGCTCTTGCGGTCTACGTGCTGCTCAACGTGGCCGGTCTCCGGGACAGCATTCTCGGTGTCGCGCTCAGCAACTCCATCACCAGCATCGTCATGCTGACCGGCATCCTGATGGCCCTCCGCACCCGCGGCGGCGCCACCATCGTCGCTCCGGTGACCGATCGCCTCCTCGCTATCACCAGAGTGTCGCTGCTCTGCTATGCCCTCCCGACGGCGATCGCCTGGGTCTCTCAACGCGCCGTCGCCGCCCAGACCACCCTCAGCCTCGATGGCACGCTCTCCCGTCTCCTCTTCGTCGCCGTGACGAGCGCCTTCTTTGGCATCATGGTCTGGCGGCTAGGGCTCGACGATGGCGTCGTCCTCCGCACCGCGCAGCGCTACAGCGGCAAAGCCGGGGCGCTTGCCGGATCGTGCTACGCCGCGCTCCGGCATCGAACCGGCGGCTAGGCAGAGGCTGCTCGGCGCCTGACATCCGGCGAGTGCCGTAGAATCGCCCAGACGCGCACCATCCCGGGAGGAACGACCCTTGGCCAGGCAAACCACCACGACGCGACCCTCCCTCTCGTGGCGACCGGCCACGATCGCCCGACCGCGTCTCCGGTTCCTGGAGCATCCAGTAGCGTTGCTGGGCGCGGCGCTCGTCGCGGCGCTCGTCACGGGCTTCATCCAGCTTCGCGAGCGCGCGCCGCTCGTCTGGGACGAGTCGTACCGGGTCAGCCAGGGCGCCTACGTCGCCTATAAGATGCGGGAAGGCAACCTCGGCGCGGTCTGGGACTGGTTCAACGCCCAGACCTTCTATCCCTTCCTCCTGCCGACCATTCACGCCGTCGTCTACTTCTTCACGACCAACCCGCTGTTGTCGGCCTGGCTGCCCGCTCTCGTCGGCTATACCCTGGCCGGTCTACTCGCCGCCCGCCTCGCCGCCGTGCTTGGAGCCGGACCGGTCGGGATCTGGGCGGCGGCGCTCCTCTGCTGGCTGACCCCGCTGAGTGCGCGTCTGGCCGCTGGCGCGTTCACCGAGCCGCTCGGCTCCTGCTTTCTGCTGCTGGTCGCGCTGGTGCTGGCTCATCTCGGTCGTCGAGCCGACCTGCACCGGGCATCGATCGCGGAGCCAGCTACGCCCGCGGTGAGCCGCCGATCCCGACCCCTGACGCTGCTCCGCGACCCTGATATCCGGCTCGGCATCCTCCTCAGCGCCATCGTCGCGCTCTCCTTCTTCCTCAAGTACGACTATGGTCTGCTGGCCGGTCTCACCGCCGCGGTCACCGGAGTGATCTCCCTGGCGACGCGACGCTCGCTGCGCGCATTTGGCCCGTTCCTGCTGGCGGGATTGCTCCTGATGGTCCCCGTCACCGGCTGGCTGGCCCTCGACTTCGAAGCAAAATGGTCCGGCGTCCGCACCTTTGTCGGTCAGGCGCTTCCCAGCCCGACCGGTCATCCCGACCCCCTCTACTACCTCCAGATCCTCTTTGGGGGCCGTCACGTCAAAGAGACGGTCTGGTTGGGGCCGGGTCTCGCGCCAGGGATCGCCATCCTCTTTCTCGCCGGTGTCGGCTGGGCCATCGCTCACGCCTGGCGCCATGCCGCGATCCGCGGCGCCGTCATCCTGGTCCTGCTCTGGTACGCCATCTACTCGGAAGCGAACTGGCAGGACCCCCGCTACCTCGGAACGATTCTGCCGACCGTCGCCGCGCTGACCGGCGCCGCGATCGGCTACGGCGTCGCTCGGCTGCGCCAGCTGCCGCGAACCCGCCCGTTCCTGGCCGGGACCGCCGTCGCGGCGCTACTCCTGGTCTGGCAACTTGGGCAGCAAATCTTCGGGCCGACCGGTCTGACGACCCAGGCCACCTTCCTCCATCCGAACGAGCCAGTCGCCACCGCCCTCGACTTCGCCGCGTCGTCCCTGGTCGATGAGCGCGGACCGGTCATCCTGATCGGTCACTCTAACGAGTTGAGCCAGCACGCCCTGGTGCTGGCCTGGAGCAACAAGATCGGGCGGGCCTCTAACACGGTGATCCCGGTGCCGGAGCCGGGAACCCCGGAGTCGCCGACCGCTGCTTCGACCGATGTGCTGCTCGGTCTGATGCGTGCCTCCCGCAGCACGCGGGTGGTCGGGCTCGATGTCCGGCCGGGATCGAGTCTCGACACCGAGGATTTCCGGGTCCGCTGGCCGAGCCAACCGCAATACATCCGCTTTGCCACCCAACTGGAGCAGCAGGGGGTCTTCAAGCGGGTCGCCGAAACCACCACCGAGAACGGTCACCTCGGCGTGATCGTCTGGCAGCTGCAACGCCAGATCCTTGATGGGCGTCCGACCTTCAACGGCACGGTGCCCGGCGGCGTCGCCGAGGCGACCTTTGGGTTCCAGGAACCGGTGACCCTGCACTGGACCGCTCCCGTCGACCGCGCGAAGGGCACCTTTACGACTCAGACACCCCTGGCAGTGCCGCCCGGCGACTACACCCTCTTTGTCGGCCGCCGGGAGAAAAATGGGCGTGCCTTTACCGTGACCACCGCCACCGCTGCCCAGACCCTGACTGGCACCGCGCCAAAGGGGGCGTCAGAGGTCCTGCTGACGATTCGCCCCCCGGTGCCAGTGCAATGGGTCGCGCCGGTTGACCCGGCGACCGGCGCCTACTCGACCTCCCCGCCCTTCGATGTGCCCCCCGGCCCCAACATCTTCACGATCAACGGCCATCCGGTGCTGGCCATCGTGGTCGTGGGTCAGTGATCGGTCGTCACCGGAGGCGCGGCGGATGACTGGGTCGTCCGGCTCCTCCGTCCCGGCGCCACTCCGCCGTCAGAATCGGGCCAACCGCCTGCCCCGCTGGCTGTCGGAGGGGGTCTCGATTCCACCCCTGGGCGTCACCGCCGGGCACTTCGCCGCCACCGGGCTCGTCCTGCTGACCGCTCTCGCCGCGCTCGTTCCCGTCTATGCGATGGGTCGCCGTGTCGCCGTGGGACCGCTCCCCGCGATGGCGGTGTTCGCCCTGCTCGCCGCCGCCCTGACGGGATTGACGCTGCTGCGTGGGGGGCTGCGCATCCTGCCAACGGACCCGATCGCCGGTGCCGCCGCCGCCTTTCTCCTGCTCGATGTCGTCGTCTCCCTGGTCGTGCGGGCACCGAATCTTCAGCTGCTCGTCCTGACCTGGACCATCTGGGCGAGCGCCTTTTTGCTCGCTGCCGCCACCCCGCGTGCGCTGGCGAGGTGGGTCGTCATCGCCTGGATCACGATCGCGACGCTGGCCGCCCTCTATGCCATCTATGAGCAGCTGTCCCGCTCCCGCATCCTCTACCGGCGCAACCTTGTCAAGGAATATCACCGCCTGCGGATTCGCGTCGGTGGACGCCGCCTCCTCCGGGCGCAGGCGACGTTTGGCCACCCGGCGCCCCTCGCCTCCTTCCTGGCCGCGAGCGCCGGCGCGGCCCTGTGGGCGTTTCCGATCCCGCGATCGCTCCTGGCTCGCCTGGGACGGATCCTGCTCCTTGGCATCCTCATCACCGGCATCGCCGCGACGCTCACGCGTGGCGCCACCCTGGCACTCATCCTCGCGGTCGCCCCCGGCTTGGTCGCCCGCCGGACCGATCGTCGCGTCAAGCTCTGGGTGCTGCTCGGGGGTGTCGTCATCGCCCTTGCCCTCCTGCCGACGCCGCTCGGCAAGGCGGTCATCAGCTACGGGGGCGATGTCGACGAGCTGGCCCATTCCCCGGGCCGGGTCGCGACGGTGCGCTCCCTCCCCGAGATCCTCTCCGCCCCCCCGCTCCATGTCCTGTTTGGCTGGGGCGGCAACAGCCGCGAGACGCTCTACGACCGGAAAATCCTTGAAGCCTCCAACAACTTCGACGTCATCGACAACCAGTACGTATCCGTCCTGACCGAGACCGGGGTGCTCGGGCTGACGGTCTTCCTCGCCATGCTCCTGCTCGCCCTCCGGGTCGCCTGGACCGAGCCTGGCTGGTGGCCGTTCGGGCTTGGGGCGGCACTGCTCGCGTTGCTCGTCGCCATCTTCTTCTATGAGGGACTCGCCTGGCCTGGCACCGCCATCCTCTTCTGGGCTCTGCTTGGGTTCCTGTCCCACGAGGCGCGGTCAGACACCGCGGAGCGGCCGGCGTGACCCGGATCTTCCGCCTCGCCTGGCGTTTGTGGCGCTCCAACCCGCGCGTCTTCTACCACCGCCTCCGTCTCGTCCTCCGCTCGCCGCTGCGGAACGCCGGGCACCTGCTCGGCGGGCAGCGCCGCGAGCGCCGGATCAACGCCGCCTACACCGCCTGGCTCGATGCCTGCCAGGCTCCAGAAGGTCCGCCCGCGCGGGATGGCCCCCTGCTCAGCGTGGTCATGCCGGTGCACGATGTCGACCAGACGCTGCTGGACGAAGCGATCGGCAGTGTCCTCTCCCAAACCTACCCCCGCTGGGAGCTCTGCATCGCCGACGATGCCTCGACCCTGCCCCACATCCGGTCCACGTTGGAGCGGTATGCCGCCGCCGATTCCCGGATTCGCCTCACCTATCGCGAGACGGCGGGCCACATCGCCGCCGCCAGCAACAGCGCGCTCGCGCTGGCGAGCGGCGAGTTCATCATCCTCCTCGATCATGACGACCGACTCCTCCCCGAGGCGCTGGCCGAGGTAGCCCGCACCGTGATCGATCACCCGCGGGTCGACCTGCTCTATAGCGACGAGGAGAAGCTGTCCACTGACGGCCGCCGGATCGAGCCGTTCTTCAAACCTGCCTGGTCGCCGGTCCTCTTCACATCGACGAACTATCTCAACCACCTGGTCGCCCTGCGCCGGTCGTTGGTGCTGGAGGTCGGTGGCTTCCGACAGGAGACCGTCGGCAGTCAGGACTACGATCTGCTCCTGCGCGTCGAGGAACGCGCCCGGGAGGTCGCTCACCTGCCCCGGGTCCTCTATTCCTGGCGGATGGCCCCCGGCTCGACCGCCATCGGCAGCGCCGCCAAGCCGTATGCCGTGGCCGCCGCCCGCCGAGCGTTGACCGATGCCGTCGCCCGGCGTGGGCTGGACGCCGACGTCACCGACGGTCATCTCAACGGCCAGCTGGTCCTTCGCCGCCGCCTCCCTGCCCGCTGCCGTGTCTCGCTGGTGCTCTTCGGCGATCAGACGGTCTGGCAGGGGGTGCGCGATGAGGAGGGCATCGATCTCGTCGATGCGTTCGCGTTCGATGCCGCGCCGGATCATCTCCTCTCCCTCCCGGAAGGGGTGCGGCGCGCCGCCTCGATCGACGACCTGACCGGCGACTGGCTCGTCCTGCTCGATACCGCCCAGCGCCCGACCTCTCCTGAAGCTCTGCGCGCCCTGCTCGAACCGCTCCAGGACGAGACCGTCGCCGTCGCCGGGGGCTGCACGGTCGGTCGCGATGGCACCGTGCTCCAGGCGGGCATCGCACTCGCCACGACGGGCCAGCCGGTCTATCTCCTGGCCGGTCTCCCGGCGCTCCCGCTGCGCCCCTTCTACCTGAACTTGAAGGATCTCTCGCGGGAGGTCGCAGCGGTCAGCGCCGGCTGCTGCGCCATCCGCCGCGATACCTGGCGGAAGCTCGGCGGTTGGTCGCCGCTCCTCGCTCCCGGGCTCGCCATGACCGATCTCTGCCTGCGTGCCCTTGCCGTGGGCCGCTCCAGCGTCTATGCCCCGCTCGCTCGTTTCGAGCGAGCCACCCCCCTGCCGCCGCTTCCCGCGATCCCCGACCGGGGGTGGGCGTGGTGCGCTGGCGACGATCCCTTCTGGAGCCCGCTGCTGAGTCCGGAGCATGGCGACGGGCTGCCGTTTCGTTGCCCGGACCATCGGCCGGCGCGCGTCCGTCCGGTGCGGGCCAGCGACGAGGCGCGTCCCTGATGCCGCGCGTCAGCGTCAATATCGTTACCTTCGACAGCGCCGACCGGATCGACGCCTGCCTCCAGAGTGTCGCCGCGCAGACGCTCACGGATTATCAGATCACGGTCGTCGACAATGCCTCGACCGACGCCACCCTCGACCGCCTGGTCGCCTGGGAGAGGCGTGGTGTCCGCGTCATCGCCAACGCCACCAATACGTACTACGCCAGGGGGCACAATCAGGCGCTCCGGGCGTCCGACGGCGGGATCGTCCTCACCCTCAATCCCGATGTCGTCATCCGGCCGGACTACCTGGACAGCGTCGTCGCCGTCTTCGACCGGTCCCCCGGGGTCGGCTCGGTCAACGGCAAGCTGCTGCTCGTTCCGGTCGACGGCCTCGGGCCGGAGTTGACGCGGCGACCGATCGACCCGGACGCCCTCATTGATGGCACCGGTCTGGTCATCTCGCGCGGTCGCCGCCCCGCCCTGCGCGGCAACCGGCAGCTCGCGGCAGCCCATTGCCTCGACCCCGCCGAGATTTTCGGGGTCGATGGCGCCTGCGCTGCCTATCGTCGCGCGATGCTGGACGACATCGCGATCGACGGCGAGGTCTTCGACGAGGATTTCGCGATCTACCGGGAAGATGTCGATCTGGCCTGGCGGGCCCAGCTCCTTGGCTGGGAGAGCCGCTACGAGCCAGCGGCGGTTGGCTACCATGTCCGGCGCTTTCACGTTGGTCAACGCCGGCGGGAGATCCCGACCGATCTCAAGCGCCACTCGGTCAAGAATGGCTGGCTGCTGCTTCTCAAGAACGACGACCCCTGGTCGCTCCTGCGCGATCTGATGCACGTCCTGCCGTATCAGCTCAAGATTCTGGCCGGTCTCGCCACGATCGAGCCGACCTCCCTCGGCGCCATCGCCGATACCGCTCGTCTCCTGCCCCGCTTGCGTCGCAAACGCGCCTGGATTCAGGCCCGCCGCCGCCGCTCGCCCACCGAGATGCGCCGCTGGTTCGCGTAGGCGGCCGCTCCGTGGGCGGATGACCGCCGGTGGCCTGGGACGCCATCCCCTGGCGGTCAGACTCCGCCGTGCCCAGATGCGGCCGCTCAAGTGTTCATTGTGGGTCAGGCTCCCCTGACCATCGACCTGTCCGTACATGCCTGGTTCGGTTTGCCGGGGCCCGTCGTGGCTGCTATCCTTCCCACTTCATTGCGGCACCTCTCCGCATCCTTGCCAGCCAATCATGGGACGGGCTCAACGTTGGGGTACACGGCCGTCGCGCGGCACAACGAGCATGCCTGGGTCGGTGCCCGCGCCGATCTCCTGCGCGATTACCTGACCGATCTCGCGCTTCTCTTCGCCGCCTACGTCGTCGCGGTCCATCACCGGCGCAGTCTCCCCTTCGGGTCGCGCACCGCGCTTGAGGGGTGGTGGCACGATCCGATGCCGCTGGTCGTCATCGGGCTGGCCCTCGCAATCACCCACGCCGCCCGCGTTCCGCTCAAGACAAGCCGGAACGGCCGCTTCCTCGCCCCGCTGAGCGCCGTCGCGCTCGCCGCCATCGGACTCAGTATCGCGCCGGAGCACTATTCCCGGCTCCTCACGATCTACTTTGCGGGAACGGCGCTGCTCTTCGTCGCCCTGGTCGTCCCGTTGCCTGGCGCGTGGACGATCGCCGCTGAACAGCACGGCCTGGGCGCGTCCGTCCGCAAGCTCTGGGCACGGCGCGGCCTGCTGCGGCTCTGGGTGCTGTTCAACGTTCGCTCCCGCTATGCCCAGACCGCGCTCGGCTTGCTCTGGGTGATCCTGCTCCCGCTCGCCTCCGCCCTGGTCATGAGCCTCGTCTTCTCCCGACTGATGCGGGCACCCACCGGCAACGTCCCGTTCATTGCCTTCTTGCTCGCCGGACTGACCCCCTGGAACTTCTTTCGCCAGTGTCTCGGCAACAGTTCACGCGCGCTCGTGACCTCAATGGGGCTGATGAATCAGGTCTACTTTCCCCGCGAGATCATCGTCCTCGCCACCCTTGGCGAGGCCCTGGTCGATATGAGCGTCATGTTCGGGACGATGCTGGTCGTCAACGCCATCGTCGGCATCTGGCCGAACCCGTGGTTCGTTTTTCTGCCCGTGATCATCCTGGTCCAGACGATCTTTATGCTTGGCCTGATGCTGATCCTGGCCTGGCTTGGGGCCCTGATCCGGGACGTGCCAAACTTGGTCCAGCTCGCACTCCAGATCATCTTCTACCTCTGTGCCGTCATCTATCCAGCGAAGATCGTGCCAACCAACTATCGCTGGCTGATCACGATCAATCCGATCGCGGTCCTGATCACCGCCTATCGAGACATCATCGTCTACGACCACGCGCCCAACTGGCTCTCGCTCTTCTATCCCGCGGCGTTTGGCGTCGTGATCCTGGTCTACGGCTATCGTCTCTTCAAGACGAAAGAGGACAACGTGGCAGACTTACTCTGATGAGCGCGCTGGCTGAACCGATCGTGGCCGAATCGAGCACCGCCGTGTTGGGGAATGGCGTCGCTCCCGTCATCGTTGCCGATGGCATCTGGAAGAGCTATCCCCGGCAGACCTACCGGCTCAGCCTGAAGCACGACGCCAGGCGCCTCGTGCGCCAGATCCGTGGCCAATCAGTCCAGCAGGACGGACGCTCGTTCTGGGCGCTGCGTGACATCAGCTTCTCCGTGCGCCCCGGCGAGTCGCTGGCCGTGATTGGCCGCAACGGGTCGGGCAAGAGCACGCTCTTCAAGGTCCTCTGCGGCATCACCAGCCCGGCGCGCGGCTCCTCGGAGGTGCATGGCAGGTTTGCCGCGATGATCTCGCTGGGTGCCGGGTTCATCAAAGAGCGGACCGGCCGCGAGAATATCTACCTGACGGCGGCGATCCACGGCTGGGAGCCCCGCCAGATCGAGCCGATCATCGACGACATCATGGCCTTCTCAGAGATTCCCGACTTTATGGACATTCCGGTGAAGCGCTATTCGAGCGGGATGAGCGCGCGTCTCGGCTTCAGCATCGCCGTCCATATCGCCCCGGAGATCCTGTTCATCGACGAGGCGCTGTCGGTCGGCGATGCGGGGTTCCGCAAGAAATGCCTCGACCGCATCTTCGCGATGAAGGCGGACGGTCGAACGATCTTGCTCGTCTCGCACTCGGCGGAGATGGTCCGCCTCCTCTGCGAGCGGGCGATCTGGCTGCATCAAGGACGGATGCGGCTTGATGGACCGACCCCCGAGGTGCTGGACCGCTACAACGCGTTCCTGAAGGAGAGCGAGGATCCGCGCGACAAAGGATCGAAGCACGAGGAACGGATCGAGCGGGCGATGAGCAGCGATGTCGGCTTCTAATCTCTTGCTCCCGATCTACGGCTTCATCGTCGGCCTGCTCGTGGGGCTGACCGGCATGGGCGGCGGCGTGATCATGACCCCGGTGCTGATGCTCGGTCTCGGGCTTCCCGCTTCCACTGCCGTCGGCACCGACCTTGCCTATGCCACGTTGACCAAGATCGTCGGCACCTGGCAACACTGGCGACAGGGAACGGTCGACATCGCAGTCGTTCGGGGTCTTGCCCTTGGCAGTGTACCCGCCAGCCTCGTCGCGGTTCTCCTGCTTACCTGGCTCCGGCGTGGCGATCACGACCGGGTCGATGGCTGGCTTGAGCATGCTATCGGCGCGGCGCTCCTGGTGGCGGCGCTGCTGATGCTCTACCGTTTGGTCAGGGGGCGCGGACGTGCCGCCACGGTGACCGCCGCCGCGCATGCTCGCGCCAAACTGATCGCTATCGGTGCCCTGGGTGGATTGATGGTCGGCCTGACCTCGATTGGCAGCGGCAGCCTCATTCTTGCGCTGCTCGTGCTGGTCGTTCCGCTTGGCGCCGAGCGACTCGTTGGCACCGATGTCGCCCACGCGACGCTGCTGGTCGGAACCGCCGCGATCGCCCATCTGTTTGCGGGCGACGTCGACCTCGGCATGGTTGGCTGGCTGGTGATCGGCTCAATCCCCGGCATCCTGGTCGGGAGCCGCCTCGTGCTCCGGGTTCCTCGCCGCCCCTTGCAGATCGGGCTCGCCGGTCTGCTCCTGACGACATCGGTCCCGCTGCTGCGATGAGACCCTCACCACTGTCGCGGCCACGGGTCGTTTCCCGGCGCCGCATCGACCCGACGAATCGCGACGGTACACCTGCCGCGCACGACGACACGAAGGAGACCGCATGACCGCGAGCGACGCCACAACCGGACGTATGATCGCCCCCTACGGCGATCAGTTGGTGGACCTGATGGTGCCGGCGGCTGAGATCGACGACGTCCACGACTACGCCGCCCGGCTGCCATCGATTCAGCTCTCCGAGCGATCGGTCTGCGATCTGGAATTGCTCGCGACCGGTGCCTTCTCACCGCTCGACCACTTCATGGGCGAAGCGGATCACCGCCGGGTGCTTGATGAGATGCGCCTGGCCAGCGGTCACCTCTTTCCGATCCCCGTCACCCTGCCGGTCGCTCCCGACGCTGGCATCACCGTGGGGCAGGACATCGCGCTTCGTAACGCCAACAACGATCTTCTCGCCATCATGACCGTCGACGAGGCCTACCCCTGGGACCCGGACGAGGTCGCCGAGAAGGTCTTCGGCACCCGCGACCCGCGGCATCCGCTCGTCGCCGAGATGCAGCACTGGGGCCGGATCAACCTCGCCGGTCGCCCTCGGGTGCTGCAGCTGCCGCGTCACTATGATTTTCTGGACCTGCGCCGCACCCCGGCCGAGACCCGTCGCCACCTGGAGGAGACCGGTCATCGTAACGTGGTCGCCTTCCAGACCCGTAATCCGCTCCACCGGGTCCACGAGGAGCTCACCAAGCGCGCCTCCGCCGAGGTCGATGGCGTGCTGCTGTTGCACCCGGTGGTTGGGATGACCAAACCGGGCGATGTCGATCACTACACCCGTGTCCGGACCTACAAGGCGCTCGCCGAGAACTACTACGACCCCGATCGGATCGTCCTCTCGCTGCTGCCCCTCGCCATGCGAATGGCCGGGCCGCGCGAGGCGCTCTGGCACGCCGTCATTCGCCGCAACTACGGCGCGAATCACCTGATCGTCGGCCGCGACCACGCCAGCCCCGGCGTCGATTCCCAGGGCAAGCCTTACTATGGACCGTACGATGCCCAGGAGCTGGTCGAGCGCTTCACCGGCGAGCTCGGCGTCCGCGTCGTTCCCTTCAGCGAGTTGCTCTACCTGCCGGACGACGATCGCTACGAGGAGGTCTCCCGCATTCCGGACGGGACCCGGACTGCCGCGATCTCCGGCACCCAGGTTCGCGAGCAGTACCTCGGCGCTGGCCGGCCGCTCCCGGCCTGGTTCACCCGGCCCGAAGTCGCCGAGATTCTGGGCGAGGTCTACCCCCCCAAGCACCGCCAGGGGATCTGCATCTGGTTCACCGGGCTCAGCGGCGCTGGCAAGTCGACCACCTCCGATGTCCTGACTCTGCTGCTGATTGAGCACGGCCGGCAGGTGACGGTGCTCGACGGCGATGTCGTCCGCACACATCTCTCCCAGGGGCTTGGCTTCAGCAAGGCCGACCGCGACACGAACATTCTCCGCATCGGCTACGTCGCCTCGGAGATCGCTCGCCACGGCGGGGTCGTCCTCTGCGCCGCGGTCAGCCCCTATCGGGCCACCCGCGACGAGGTCCGCGCCCTGGTCGGCCCGGAGCGCTTCCTGGAGATCTTCGTCGACACCCCGCTCGGTGTCTGCGAGGAGCGCGACGTCAAGGGCATGTACGCCAAGGCGCGCCGTGGCGAGATCACCGGCTTTACCGGGATCGACGACCCGTACGAGGCGCCGCTCGAACCGGAGATCACGCTCGACACCGTGACCCATACCCCGGAGCAGAACGCCCGCCGCATCCTCGACTTTCTCGCCGAGCGAGGACTCGTGCGTGGCGCCAGCCCCGCCTCGCGGCCGGCCGCCACGCCGGTCGGGGCGCCGGCATAACCGCCGCCAACGGAAGGACCCGCCCATGACGCCAACCGGATCACTGGCAGGGGCACGGCGACGTGTTCACCGGCTGCTCCGCCCGATGGCGAAGTCGGTCGAGCGCGTCGCTGTCAACCGGCTCTCGGTCTCTCCGGCCCGTCTGGAGCGGATGCGCTCGGCTGTCGTCGGTCCGTCCGGCTCGCCGCTGGTGCGCGTGACCGGCGTCACCCTGCATGCCCCGGACGGCGTCACCGCCGCGATCGACCGCCCCGTGGCGGGGACGCGCGAGAGCGTGCATGCGCTGCGGATCGCGGGGTCGGTCCTGGGCCAGACGATCCCCGCGGCGACGGTCGAGGTGCTGCATCAGGGACGAGTCGTTGCCACGGCCGCCGTCTCGCGTACCCGCGACGACCTCGCCCGTCGCTTCCCGGAGATTCCGCACGCCGCGACCTCCGGCTTTCTCTTCTCGGTTGGCACGGTTGGGTTCCCGGCCTCCTTCCAGATCGAGCTGCGGGTGATCCTGGAGGACAAGTCGCGGGTCCCGATCGCCACCATCGACGGCGACCGCGATCTGGTCCGCACCACTGTGGCCGGGATGCTGCGGCCGATCATGGTCACGACCCTTGGCCGGTCGGGCGGGACCTGGCTGATGCGGCTCCTCTCGGAGCAGCCGGGGATCGTCGTCCACCGCGAACACCCCTACGAGCTCCTCACCGCGCGCTACTGGCTCGATCTCTTCAAGGTGCTTTCCGACCCCGCCGATCACCTCCAATCGGCCTCGCTGACGACGTTTCTGCAGAATCCCAACTGGGTGGGCCGCAACCCCTTCTACCCCGATGCCCTGGCCAGCTCGCCCGACCTTAATGGCTGGTTCGGCCGCGACCATGTCGAGGATCTGGCGGAGTTCTCGCGGCAGACGATCGACAGCTTCTACCGGCGCGTCGCCGTCGCCCAGGGTCAATCAGCCCCGGTCTACTTCGCGGAGAAGTTCCAGGAAGACCATACCCCCCTGCTTGGCTGGGAGCTCTTCCCGGACGCCCGGGAGATCTTCCTCGTGCGCGACTTTCGCGATGTCGCTACCTCGAAGCTCGCCTTTCACGCCAAGCGTAACCGGCGCGGCGGCGATGAGACCGCCGAGGGCGGGCTGATCCGGCGGTTGGACGATCGACGGGTGCGCCATCTCCTCGACAGCTGGACCAGCCGCTCCGAGCGGGCGCACCTGGTGCGCTACGAGGATCTGATCCGCCAGCCGGACGAAACCCTCGCCTCCCTTCTGGGCTACCTCGACCTCGACGCGAGCCCGGCCGCGATCAAAGGGCTCATCGAGCGCGCCTCGAAGGACACCCCCGACCTCAAGAAGCACCGCACCAGCGAGAGTCCTGAGGCATCGATCGGCCGCTGGCGCCGCGACCTCTCGCCGGAATTGCAGGCCGCCTGCGAGACCGCCTTTGGCGACGCGCTGGCGACCTTCGGCTACGAGCGATGAGGCGTCTGGCCGCGCCGCCCCAATCGCTCGTGGCAGACTGCGCATAGGCGGGGATCAGCGTGTCGTGCTGTCATCACCGTGAGGAAGGCGGCGATGGCGTTCGATGGCAACCTAGGCAACATGGCGCGAGAGATCATCACGGATTGTGAGGAAGTTCCTATGCACCGGCTCCTGCCACGTCTCAAAGGTCGTCCCCAGCCATCATCGCCACCCCAATCCCGTCCGCCCGATTGGCACCGGACTGAAGTCGGTGGCATGTGGGACGAGGTCGGTCCCCTTGAACGAGACTTCCTCGTCTCACAGGGATTGCAACCACAGCATGACTTGCTTGATGTCGGCTGCGGCAGCTTGCGCGGTGGCGTGCGGTTCATCGAATACCTTCAGCCGGGTCACTACGTCGGAATCGACATGAGTCAGGAGCTGCTGGATGCTGGACGCACCATCGAGTTGCCACGCTATGGCCTGACCGACAAAGAGCCAACCCTGGTCCAGATGGAGGATTTCTCGTTCCCGACCATCGGCCGGCAGTTCGACTATGCGCTGGCGGCCTCGGTCTTTACCCATCTGCCACTCAACGACATCATCCTCTGCCTGGTGAACATGGGCCAGGTATTGAAGGACGAGGGCACCTTCTTCGCCACCTTTTTCCCCAACGAGCGGGGCCGTCGCCATCTCGGCTCACTCCAGCACATGCGACCGGATGGTGAGCCATTCCAGACCCATTTCGCACGGGATCCGTTCCACTACGAGCTGGATGACTTCCGCTGGGCCTGCTCGGGCACCGGTCTGCGCGTCGACTACATTGGCGAATGGGGCCATTTCCGGAATCAGAAAATGCTCGCCTTTACCAAAGACCCCGACCATGGCTCTGGCGCCGATGCCGGCTCCGAGCCGTAGATGGATCCACCCGATCGCCAGATTGCTTGTTGCCAACCGTGAGTTAGGTGTAGCGTTGTTCGGTCATCTCTCCGCCCCTGTTCAGTGGAGTCCGCCGCATGTCCGTCGGTAACCATCGCCAGAGTTCAGGCGCTGAGATCGGCGGCGCTCCGGAGATCGCGCCGTCCGCGCATCCGGTCGATGCCGGCGCCGCGCCGGGGCAGTCGACTAGCGCAAAGGCCGTCGATGCGCTCGATCCAGCGCCCGTCTCCATCGCTGGTATGGGCCGCTCCGGTACCTCGATGCTGGCCCAGATGCTTCTCGTGGGCGGGCTCGATCTTGGACCGAGCCATCGTCTGATGGCGCCGTCGCCCCAGAACCCTGATGGCTACTGGGAGCACATCGGCTTTGTCGGCTTGAATGATGACCTCCTTGAGGAGCTCGGCGGCGCCTGGGACTACCCCCCGGTTCTGCCCGACAGCTGGGGCACACCGCGCTTTGCGCCGTATCGCGAGCGGGCGCGTGATCTCATCGGTCAGTTCCCGCGAGACAAACCGTGGGGGTGGAAAGATCCGCGCACCAGCCTGGTTCTCCCGTTCTGGCTTGAGGAGGTGCCGCAATTGCGGCTCGTGGTGGCCGTCCGCAACCCCCTGGAAGTTGCCGCGTCGCTCCATCGCCGCAACGGCACCTCCCGCCCGGCTGGGATCGGTCTGTGGAGTGACTACTACGAGCGCATCCTCGATCTGACCCGACCAGAGGATCGCATCGTCAGCCATTACGACGCGCATTTTGCCAGCGCCGGTGCGGAGATACGGCGGCTCCTGGCGTTTCTCGGACTGCCATCATCACCGCTCGCCATCGACCAATGCAGCAAACTCGTGTCAACCGATCTCCGCCACACCCGCGCCACCCTCGATGACCTTGCCGCCGCTGGCGTCGCCCCGGCCGTGATCGCGCGCTATCGCGCGCTCTGCGACGAGGCCCAGTGGGAGGACAGTCCGCCTCGATCGGCTCGCGTGACGGCAGACGCGTTCCCGATCACGTCGGGATCTCCCATCGTCCCACCAGCGGGAGCGAACCAGCGAACCGTCCCCGAGGTGGTGGTTGAGCACCTCGATTTGACCGCCCTGCGAACCGCGCTCTCCGTCGCCGAGGCGAAGATTCGCTGGCTCAAAGACGAGAATCAGATCCTGACGACGCGACTCCACGAGGCGGAGGAGCCGTGGGCGCAACGGTGGGCGGACCTGGAGCGCTCCGCGAGCTGGCGGATCGCCCTCAAGCTGCGTCGGGCTCGCCATGCGATCGCGCCGCCGGGAAGCCGCCGCGAAGGTCTCTGGGAGCGTGCCCGCCGCCGCGTCACCATGGGCCGTGGATCAGTCGCGGCGTCGCCGGTCGCGTCGACGACCAGGACCGATGCATCAGGTCGCACGGTGGGCACGACATGATGACGCGGCTCCCGAATGGACGCGCTCGTCAACTCGCCGGCCGGCTCCTGACGCCTCGTCTCCGGGCCACCGGGCGGGCCGCGGCGGAGTCGCTCGGCGTCTCAACCGCCACCATCGACCGTCTGCGCTCGAGCCTGCGCCAGGCCGATGGCCCAACGCTGATCAATGTCAGTCGCGTCACCCCGGCCGCACCCGCGCCATCGCGCCTCCTCGGGGCGGAGATTCAGAGTCCGCAGACCGGCACCCGTGTCAGCACCTATACCCTCGACATCGTCGGGTGGGTGGCTGGCAACGACGCACCAGTCGAGATGGTCGAGCTGCTCCATGGCAAGACCGTTCTCCTGCGAACTCCCGTCCAGGAAGCGCGACCGGAGATCGCGAAGCGCCTGGAGCTGGCCGACGATGCGCGGCCGATCGGATTCCGGCTCACGGCTGGCATGATTGGGCTGCCCCTCGACGTTGACCTCTCGCTGCAGTCGGTCTTCGCGGACGAGCCGCCATCACCCATCGGCACGATCCACATCCAGCGCCAACCGCTCCGCTCCGGCTACACGCCAGCGCTGCATCCCCTGATGGTTACCTCGCCGGGACGTGCCGGCACAACGTGGACCATGCGGTTGCTCTCGGAACATCCCGGCATCGTCGCAATGCGTGAATATCCCTATGAGTTCCGCGCCGGCCGCTACTGGCTGCACCTGCTTGAAACGCTCTCGAAACCAGCGGATCCGATCGATTCAGTCACCACCAGTTCCTTTTTTCTCGGCCGGACCCACGTCGGTCAGCATCCATTCTTCCCGATCTATCGACCTGACGCCACGCCCATTAATGCCTGGGCCGGTCGTGCCTACGTGGAGCACCTGGCCGCGTTCTGCCAACAGAGCATCGACGGCTGCTATCTCGAAGTAGCAGCCATGCAGGGGCAGGAGAATCCCGTCTACTTCGCGGAGAAGCATGTGCCGGATCGCTTCCCCGTTGTCGGTCACGAGATCGATCCGCGTGCTCGCGAGCTCTTTCTGATTCGTGACTATCGTGACATCCTGAGCTCGATCGTTGCCTTCAACCAGCGCCGGGGATACTTTGGCTTTGGCCGGGACAACTATGCGACGGACGAGGACTACCTGCGGCAGCATCTGGCGAAGTCGCTTCGCCGCTTTCGAAGGAGCTGGGAGGAGCGATCACACCAGAGCCTCCTCCTCCGCTACGAGGATCTCATCACCCACCCGGTGGAAACGCTCCGTGCCGTCTTTACCTACCTCGACCTCAATGCCAAAGACGCGACCATCGAGAGCATCCTCCATCGAGCGGCGCAGGACACATCGCAGCTCCATCAGCATCAGACGAGTGAGAGTCCGGCGGCATCGATTGGGCGATGGCGTCGCGACCTTGACCCGAACCTGCAGGCGGTCTGCACCGAGGTACTCGGCGAGCATTTGGTGGCGTTCGGGTATGACGTCTAAGGGAGAGCGGCGCTCGAACGGTGGCGCCCGCGCCACGCGCGCGACACCACCGGGTACGCCGATCCAGCGGCCGCGACCACGATCTCGCGGGGAGGACCACGTGATGACGGCACTCGACAAGAGTCTGGCCAGGATTGGAGACACGATCAACGCGAACGCCCGCCAACGGCTCCGCGCCGTCCGGCGCCTCGTTGCTCCTCATGGCACTGCGCTCGACCGCACACTTGAGGCGGTGATGGAGATGCGTCCGGGAGATCGCGAGGTGCGCTCAGACGTGCGGGCCGTCATCGCGGCGCCGCCGAAGTCGGGCAACATGTGGCTCAAGTGCCTGCTCGCCTCGACCTATGGCCTGCGCTGGCTGACCGCCGACGACGGCCCAAAGAACAACACCCTCGAAGGGTTGCGCGAGTACGTCGAGCGGGGCGACTTCAAGCCGGGCACGATCTTCCATCACCACTACAGTTACTCCGACGAGATCGTTCACCTCGCGGAGACGACCCCGTTCACCCTGCTGACCGTCATCCGCGATCCCTATGACCTCTTCGTCTCGTTCTACTACCACATGCAGAATTTCCCGGAGAAGTTTCAAACGGAGCAAGACCCTCGCCACGTGGTCATCGGGAAATCATTCGATCATCCGGATGTTGTGAACTATCTCAACGACGATTTCGGCCGCATCCTGCGCAAGGGCATTGCCTGGGTCCACAGTGGCAAGTCGATCGTCGTCCGCTACGAGGATCTGCACCGCGACGGCATCGGCACCATGATCCGGGTAACCGACCAGATCAAGCCCGTCGAGCGCGCGGCGGTCGAGCAGGCGGTCGATGCCTGCCGGGCCTCCAACATGCGGAAGAAGATGGCCAAGCATGTCCGCAAGGCGACCGTCGGCGATTGGCAGAATCACCTCGGACCGGAGCACCTGGCGATCTTCCGCGACAAATATGGTGACATGATCCGGTCTCTCGGCTACGAGGTTCGATGAGCCGGTTGGGCGTTCAACGGCTCTCACCGCGGTGACGACTCATCGGAGGACTAACGTGGCGCCTGGCCCAGTCGTGTGGCCTGAGCCAGGAGAGCGGTAGTGACCGACACGGACAATGTGCTGGAGCCGACCGGGGAGCGATTTCTGCCCTGGACGCCGAATGCCCGCATGGCCTACGAGCATCTCCACCGCTACCGATTCGCCACGCGATTCGTCGGTGGCAAGCGAGTCCTCGATATTGCCTGCGGCGAAGGCTACGGATCAGCGATGCTCGCGGAATCGGCGACCCTCGTCGTCGGCGCCGACCTCGACGCCGCCACGCTGGCCCATGCCCGGCGCCGTTACCCCGGCGACCGTCTCCTCTTTGTTCGCGCCGACGCCCAGCGCTTCGCGCTGGCGACGGGCAGCGTCGATGTCGTCGTCAGCTTCGAGACGATCGAGCACTTCGCGCAGCAGGAGCCCTTCCTGGCTGCGGTCAAAGCGGCGCTCACCGCGGACGGGTTGCTGATCGTCTCGACGCCGAATCCCCACGTCTACACCGACGAGAGCGGGCACTACAACCCATTCCATGAGCGCGAGCTGGATCATCAGGAGTTCGTCGAGCTGCTCGGCCGTCATTTTCGCCAGATCCATGTGCTGGGACAGAGCATCGTCGCCGGTTCAATGATCGGCCCCACCACCACTGGTGGCGGCTGGGCGCGGCACGTCGCCGGGCAATCCCTGTCTGACGACACTAAGGCGGATGACGCCGCAAGTCTCGACTTCTCAGCGCCTCGTTATTTCGTCGCCCTTTGCTCCGATCTCCCGCTGCCAGCGGTATCTCCGGGGTTCTTCCTCGACCGGAATGGCCAACTCCTCCAACAGTTCTCCTCACTGGAGCAGCAGCACGCGCAACTGGAGCGGCAGCATACGCAGACAGTCGCGTCAGTGGCGGCGGAACGCCTGGAGCTGCACCAATCGCTCAGCTGGCGCACCGCTCAGAGACTTCAGCAGACTCGGAGGCGATTCTTGCCACCGGCAAGTGCCCGCGAACGTCTCTGGCTCGGCGCCATGCGGCGGGCGCCCGCTCCGGTCGGCACCCCGTCCGACCCATATCAGGCCTGGATTGTGCAGCACGAGCCAGACACCGCCGCGCTTGCCGCCCAGGCCCGCGCGGCCCTGTCTGGTAACGCGCTCCCGATCAGCGTCGTCATCGTCGCCGTCGACCCGCCGGTCGATACTCTGTGCGCCGTGATCGATGCGGTCGTTGCCCAGACCTATCCCCAGTGGGACCTCTGCCTCGCCATCGCCGGCAACGATCCGGCGGTGCAGACCATGATCGAGGGGCGGGCAGCGGCCGATCATCGCATCCGTGCGCTTCCCCCGGAGGAGCGTTCTGACGCCGCGACGGCCGGCAACTCCGCGGCGCGGTTGGCGACTGGCGACCCACTACTCTTTCTCGACGCTGGCGATCTCCTCGCGCCCGATGCGCTCTTCGAGATAGCGACCGCGTTCCAACACCGGATCGACACCGATCTCCTCTATACCGACGAGGACCACGTGACTGCCGACGGCGCCAAGCGGCTTGATCCGCTGTTCAAGCCGGACTGGTCGCCCGAGCTGCTCCTCTCGGTCGACTATCTCGCTCCCCTCGCCGTTCGCCGGGCGCTCTTCGCCGCGGCCGGCGGCTTCACCGCCGAGGGCGAGGGGGATGTCGCCGACCTCGCGCTTCGCTGCGCCGAGCGCGCGGAGACAATCGTCCATCTCCCCCGGGTGCTCCTCCATCGCCGCGAAGGTGCGGCCGCGGCTGCCGAAGATCAGCGCGCCCAGCGGCTGGAGGCCCACCTGCGACGTCAGGGTCTTCCCGACCCCATGGTGCGGCCGGAGATCGGGCTGGCCGGGCGACGACTCCGCGCCACCTGGCCGGTCCAGGGCGGCCGGGTCTCGATCGTCATTCCGACCAAAGACCGGATCGAGGTGCTGCGCCCCTGCCTGACCTCGCTGCTGGGGATCACCGCCCACCGTGACCTCGAGGTGATCCTGGTTGATAGCGGCAGCCAGGAGAAGCGGACCCACGACTACTACGAGCGTCTCGCCGCTGACTCTCGCGTCCGGATCGTTCCCTACACCGGGGCGTTCAACTACTCGGCCGCCAATAATCTTGGGGCGAGCCAGGCCTCGGGCGACTTTGTGCTCTTCCTCAACAACGATATCGAGATTCTGGAGCCGGAGTGGCTGACCGAGCTGATTCGATGGGCCGAGCGGCCGGATGTCGGCGCGGTCGGCGCCAAGCTGCTCTACCCCGATGGTCGTGTTCAGCACGCGGGGATCATCCTTGGGATCACGGGTCACGCCGGTCATATTTTCTGGGGGGCGCCGGAAGGGACGGGCGGTCCCTTCGGCTCGGTCGAGTGGTACCGCAACTACTCCGCGATCACCGGCGCCTGCCTGATGCTGCAGCGGCAGCGCTTCGAAGAGGTGGGCGGCTTCGACGAGAGCTACGAGCTCGTCTTTAGCGATGTCGAGCTCGGTGTCCGGCTGCGCGCCCACGGCTACCGCAACGTCTACACCCCATTTGCCGTGCTGCGTCACCACGAAGGGGCCTCCCGGGGCCGCCACGTCGCGCTCCACGATATGCTGCGCGGCTACGAGCACCTCGCCGACCTGATTGCCGCTGGTGATCCCTATTACAACCCAAACCTGTCGTCGTCGGCGGTCATCCCACGACTGATTGGCGCCCGTGAGGAGCCGGCGATCAACCACCTGCGGCGGGTCATCACCGCCAACGGGGGCCGCCTTCCCAAAATCCCGTCGTCACCATCCTCCGATCTCCCCGCCGGGTTCTTCGGCCGTGCGCGCGTTCGCGCTTCGGCGCTTCGATCGCGGCGGCCTCCCGGCACCGCGCGCTGACACCGTCATGATGTCGAGCAACGCCCGCGGACCGAGCGGGTTGCCCGGCCCGTCTGATGTGCGCCGCGATGACCGGCCCCGGAGAGGACATGTCGCGACCGGGTCGGGGTCGTCGCGCGCCCGGTTGCG
>JAABUS010001738.1_pt1 | contig 45393 bp, 39 predicted proteins | sample 5560161 | NCBI WGS metagenome assembly JAABUS01 (sample SAMN10711885, study PRJNA513376) | rock metagenome | isolation source: Antarctica rocks | place: Antarctica: Victoria Land, Trio Nunatak nord | collected 2016-01-04 | reverse complement strand
CCGCCGGATCCGCCGCCACAATGAGCCGGACGAACCGATCCAGCCGGGGGTGAGGCGCCCCATGGGTCACCCGGGCGACGCGCTCAATGAGGCCACGGGCCTCAAGTTTGGCGACCACACTGGTCAGACTGCTACCCAGCGCTGCCCTGGCAGCAACCAACGATGTCTCGCCTCGCTCGTCGAGGAGGGCCAGGAGACGACCTTGCGCCGCCGTAACATCAGTCGGCGCGCCATGGAATGGCATGATCAGCCGGAGATATTCGACGGCGCGACGATTGACTCCTGGTGGTAGAAACGGACTCGCCGCCGCAAACAGAGACGTGGCGGTCTCGCGGGCGAGCCATCTTGCGATCGCGAGCCGGTCCTCGCTGAGGTGAAAGGCCGGCTCGACTGGCGCGTGAATCGCTTTCAGCGCATATGACACCGGGTCGTTGTGCAGGTGCGTGACGATGCCGAGCACAAACTGCCGACGCAACGGCACCCAGACCAATTGACCGATAGCGATGCGATCGTTCTCGCCGTGAGCCGGCGTGATGGCATAGCTCAGCGTTCCGTTCCGGCGCGGCAGCCGCGCTCCATCGACCGCCACCTCCGCGATGAGAGGCGGTCGTTCCGATAACGACAACAGAGCGGAATCCGACACGGTATCGATCATCAAACTAGAGTACAACGACCTGAACGTATAGAACAGATGTGTCACTTGGTCAAACTGGGCGGCATCAGTACCACGCGAGGACGCGGAGGGCCGGGCAACGAGTGACAGGCGGCCCGTGATGAACCCATCCGGCCAGCAGGGCTCGATGTCATCGTAGCGCAGGCAATGGCTTTACAGCGCCGGGATCGCCACCTATAGTCGGGGCACGGAACGGACGCAGCGCATTTCATGACACCGGTGGAGGACGGACATCCTATGGCGCAGGCATCGCTTTCATCGACCATCCTTCAGGAGTTCGAGGATCGCTTCGCTGGTTCTCTTGCCCTGCATCGTCGCTCGAGCGCCGTCATCCCAGGCGGCATTACCCACGACGGTCGGCACCTCCGGCCCTTTCCGATCTCCGTCGCCCGGGCCGAGGGCGCCCACAAGTGGGATGTTGACGGACATGAGCTGATTGACTTCGCCGTCGGCCATGGTGCGCTCCTCCTTGGCCACCATGATCCAGACGTCACCGCCGCCGTGCACGCTCAGCTGGAGCTGGGCACGCACTACGGCGCGGGCCATGAAGGCGAAGTGCTCTGGGCGGAGCAGATTCGTGCGCTGATCCCCTCGGCCGAACAGGTGAAGTTCACCTCGTCTGGCACGGAGGCAACGCTGCTCGCGATGCGGTTGGCCCGCGCGGCGACAGGAAAATCAACCATCCTCAAGTTCGAGGGCCATTTTCACGGCTGGAACGACTATGCCGTCAAAGGCGAGAAACCACCCTTCGACGTGGAGACATCACCCGGCATTCCGGCCGCGGTTCTCGGCACGGTCGGGGTTCTTCCCGCGAACGACGCCGATGCCCTCGACGCCCGCCTCGCCCAGGGGGATGTCGCCGGGATCATCCTGGAGCCGAGCGGTGGATCGTGGGCGATGATTCCGCTGCAGGAGGGATTCTTACAGCGCGTTCGTGACCTCGCCACGGCTCACGGCGCGGTCCTCATTTTCGATGAGGTCATCACCGGTTTTCGCTGGTCGCCAGGTGGCATCCAGGCCAGAGACAACATCGTGCCCGATCTGACGACCCTCGCCAAGATCGTCGCCGGCGGACTACCGGGCGGCGCGGTCGCGGGCCAAGCCGCCATCATGCAGCTGCTCGCGTTCTCGGGTGATGCGAAGTGGAACGCGACGCTCCGGGTACGTCACCCTGGGACATTCAACGCCAACCCCCTCTCCGCCGCCGCAGGCATCGCCTGCCTGCGAAAATGCGCGGACGGGTCGATCCAGGCGGCATGCGACGCGAAGGCGTCTCGATTGCGCTCCGGACTAAATGGCGTGCTGGCGCGGCGAGGGGTGGCCGGATTTGTCTATGGCGACAGCTCGGTCTTCCATATCGTGCTCGGTCGACGCTGCGACAATCAGCCTGATGGCGATCTGCGGATCCCCGAGGGAGTTTCCGCGGTCGACCTGAAAAACGCTCACTCGACGCCGCTCCAGATCGGCATGCTGCTGGAGGGCGTCGATCTCTTTCATAGTGGCGGCCTACTCTGTGCCGTCCACTCCGATACAGATATCGAGCGCACCATCACCGCCTTCGACACGGTGCTCGGCCGCATGCAGGACGAGGCAATGCCCTAGCGCTAGTCCGACCGGTGCCGACCTCGTGACGGCCACGGTCCGAACGACGTGAGCGGGTTTTCGCCTGGGCTGCCTTAACCTCGAACCGCCAGAACCCGCACCACGAGGAAACGGTGGTCCAACCCGATCAGGGGCGGCAAAGACCTGCCAATACCCTTGCCGAGAGTTGCGGGCGCTGGGCCATCGACGATACGTCGGGTTCTCGCATTGGCATCACCCCGCCGGGGGTGGTGCATCGTCACCAGCCGGTGGTCGGCCGCGCCCACCGAACGCGGACGGAGTGGCCGAGGGGTCGACCCCAATCGCGACCGTCGCCAGGTAGCCGTCGTTAACCGATCCTTCCGCGATCGGTGTCAGGGTGACGAGAAACCCTGGCTCGTCCTCGTGGTCGCCAAAGATGTTGTCGTCGTCGTTGGTGGTCCGCTCGTCCTCAGGACGATTCACGTACGGCTCCAACGCAAAGACCTTGTCGGTGATGGCATCGTCAAAGAAGAGTTGGCCGGTGTGAGCGACATGCCCGCCGTCGTAGGTTGACGCAGCGGTTCCCTCCACGGTCACCTTGAGATGAATGTGGACGGTGCGGCCGGCATACCAACCCGGATAGATCGTCTCGAACTCGACCGCACCTGAGCTGTCGGTCACCTGAATGCCCCGGAGGAACTTCTGTGTGGCGGCCTCCGCCGCCAACGCCGGATCAGCGTCGCCGCCCGGGCTATTCGACGAGATACCTGAGTAGTAGCCGTGCGCGTCGCAATGCCAGATGTCGACGGCGGCGTTGGCGAGCGGCGTACATGCTGTCGGGTCCGCAACGACGATCTTCAGACGAAGCGGGACCCCTTCTTTGCCCTCGGTGATGTCCCGGCGAATCAGGTCGCCTTCGAGATAATACGGACCCTCGGTCCGTTCGGCCGTCAGGACACAGCTCATCACGTCCGGTGTGGCCGCCACGGAGGGGGTCGCTTGATCGATCTGGGCCGCTACAGCGGTCGTTGACCAGCCCACCGCGCCAAGCGCCGCGGCCGTCGCTCCCGCCTTGAGAACGCCACGACGGGTCGGCGTCGGCCCGGCCGCCTTATCTTCCCCGACACGCGGCGCCGCGGTTGAAACCTGAGTTGAAAATGCCACTGTTGCTCCTCGTTCGTCGTGTGGGTGGTCGCGCACCCAGCTGATCGTTCTCCGCGCGCGATGGGTATCATCCTCAGACCGTGCCAACGATCTGGAACGTCCGACACCTCCTGTCGATGGTCCCATCGTAGGAGATCGATCTGTGTGTAACCCGGACGTCCCCTGAGCGTTGGCTGTGAACAGGCAGCAAAACGCCGCTGTTGCGCGTTGTGAGCAAGCCGCACCGGGAGTATCTGCGATCGATCGAGTGGACCTTCGCGGCGCGTTCGAGATGGCTCGATAACCGCATACGAACGTCCGACACGTTCCGCGATATGACGCCCGCCGGAAAGATGACCGGTGTCATCAGTCCGCGGGGGTCGTCAACACGCCCTGGCGCTTCGACTGGACGCGCGCATCGAACTGCGTTTCTACTGGGAGGTTGGTCTTGGCCCAGAGGAAGGCAAGCACAGCAACGAGCAGCGGCACGACCAGCGAGATGGCCCACATGATACCGAGGCTCAGTCCAATCTCGTCGTAGAAGGCGGCCACGAACATCATGCCGATATAGGCCAGCAGACCCAGCCCCCATGCCAGGCGCGTCGGCGCCTGCGTCGGTGGCTGAAGGTACTCGTAGCGATCGCCTCGACGATTCGTGCGGTCAGTCCACGGCGCCAGGGCGATCAGCGTAAAGATGACGCCGGGAAAGAGAACGCCGCCGATAAACTCTGGACCGATCGTGCCAATCGGCGTCGAGAAGACGGCGCTCGACGGCACCATCTTCAGGAATCCGTAGATCCACATCAGGTACCAGTCGGGCTTCACGTCGGAGGCGCCACCCCCTGGAGGCCCGTAGGCGGCCAGGGGATGGATCGGCAAGAACGCCGACAGCAGGAAGAGCCCGCCAAACATGAGCAGCAGCAGTTGCCCCGCCAGCAGCGCCTGATACGGCCACAGCGGCACGCCGAGCACACGACCCGGTTCGGCCATCTTCCGCGCATAACCCGGCTGCGTGTGCTTCTGTTTGATGACAAAGAGGACATGGAGCCCGATCACCGACGCGAGCATAGCTGGCAAGACAAAGACGTGAATCGTGTAGAGCCTCGGCAGACTCCCCAGCGTCGGGAATGTTCCGCCAAAGAAGAGATCGGCAGCGATATTCCCGAACCACGGGATCGAGCGGGCGATCCCGTAGCCGATACCGGTGGCGGTCACCGAGAAGGAGTCATACGGCAACGCATAGCCGACGAAGCCCGCCATCAGTGTCAGACCGAGCAGCGCCACCCCAATGACCCAGTTGAGCTCCCGCGGCTTGCGATAGGTGCCGGTAAAGAAGATACGGACCATGTGCAGGATGATCGAGAAGACCATCAGATGGGCGGCCCAGTGGTGAACGTTCCGGAACACGTTCGCGACCGGAATCGATTCGATCAACTGCGTGCTCGCGAACGCTTGCGGCAATGCAGTGCCGTTGACGTCGATCTCAACATTGGACGGCGTATAGATGAGCCCCAGATAGATCCCGGTGAGCACAAGGATCGCGAACGCAAAGGACGCCATCTCACCAAAGAAAAAGGTTGTGTGGATCGGGAAGGCCTTGCGTCCAAACTTGAGATAGAACGACCGTGTTCCCAGCCGCTCGTCGAGCCAGCCGCGTCTTTCGGCTCCGTCGCTATTCTCGGCATGGTCGCTGAGCTCATCGCGCCGAGACTGCAGACTGGCGATCTCTCGCTCCAGCCGCGACCGTTCTTCCACGAGCTCGCGGTAATAGACGCCATTCGCTTCCGGCTGCTGGCTCATGGTCTCTTCCTATCCGTTGACTTATTGCGGTCCGACCTTTGAGGAGAAGTTACCGTCGACGACCACGTTCCCGTCCTGATCAACCGAGATCGGCAACGTCGGTAGCGGCCGCGGTGCCGGGCCGCCGACGACTTTGGCCGACTCTTTGGGGTTGTAGCGGCTGGCATGGCAGGGACATGCGATCTCGCCACTCTTGTTGAGTTCGGCATAGACGGCGCAGCCCAGGTGCGTGCAGATGGCGCTGAAGGCCACCAGGCCATCCGCGCCACTCCCGGCGCCAATCCGCACGACCTCAATCAAATTGTTCTGGTCGTCCGACTTGTCCTGTGGAAAGACCTGAACGCCGGTCCCCTCTTTGAGATCGGCCGCTTTGAGTGGTTGTCCAACATCGGCTCCAGAGGTTGTCGGCGCGTAGACGAGCACGTCACCTTTGGCGAGGGCTTTGGTCGCCTGCGTCAGCGATTTCAACGCGAGCGCCGGCAGCGCGAAGGCGAGCGCGAAGGTCCCATAGCCAGCGCGAATCAGCCATTTGAGAGCGTTCCGGCGGCCCAACCGTTCCTCTGGTTCACGCGGCGAAGGGGGGACGCCGAGCATGGTACTGGTGCCGGTATCGGGCGGGACCGCCGGATTTCTAGTGTCGATCGCATCGTGCTTCCGATCAATCATCTTCAGCTCCACCTATGCGGTCAGGTCCGTTAGGCACATGGCTCATGGCGGCAATCGCGGCAGACTCCACGGCTTACCAGGGAACACCGTCTTCCCGCTCGTCGAAGCACGCCTCGTCGCCGACGAACGCCTCTTTGTAGAAGACGAGGAGAATGGCGAGCACGATGCAGCCCGCCCCCGAGGCCAACCCGATCGCTCGCGGCGTCCAGTCATTGACAATCGCGTAGGCAAGGACGATTGCCACGGCCAGCAGGATGACCGAGAAGACAACGATGCCCCGGCTCAACGTATCGGTCAGTCGGGGCCGGACGATCCCCGGAGTCAGGCGGCGCCCTTCGAGCAGCACAGAGATCAGCCCCTGAATGCCGAAGACGCTCAGGGTAAAGGCGGCCGCCACGAGACCGATCTCAATCTCGGAGAGATGAAACACCTCGGAGCCGCCCCGCGCGGCGTGCGACAGAATGGCCGCGATGATCAAGCCAATGGAGATCAGCAGGGAGACGGTTGGCAGACGGGGCGAATTATCCATCCGCGCTCACTCCTCACATCGATCGACGACCGCTCGCGGGCGAGACCGGCCATCCTATTAAAGAGCATCATCGGTGCTATGTGCACCAGGTCGACCGTACGGAACGCGCATTGCTGCCGTGTGCAACAGTCGCCACATTACCAAGCGGCGAGCAGAGCAGCATAGTCTTCCTCGGTATCGACATCTCGTGGCAGCGCGCGATCTCTGATCGGCACCGTCACGATACTGTCCGCATGAGCCCGAAGGACCGATCGTCCTCCCTCGTCGCCGGTCACAAGGAGCAGCTCGGAGAAGAGATCTCGCCGGAAGAGCACCGGATTCCCCGGCACCCCCTGGTACGCCGGCTGAACGATCGGCCCGCCACCGGCGCGATAGGCATCGAGAACGGCATCGATAATGTCCGTGCTGACCTCCGGCTGGTCGCCGATCAAGAAGAGTGCCGCCTCGGCGGACGGATCGATCGCGGCCAACCCGGCATGTATGGACGTGCTCTGACCCGCGGCGAAGTTCGGGTTGACCACGGTCCGTTGTCCCCACTCCCCGGCCGGGCCCGCTATCAGATCGGCCTGATACCCGAGCACAAGGACCACCTCATCCAGCGTTGACGCCGTCGCCGCACCGAGCACGTGGCTGACGAGTGGCTGACCGTCGAGTAGCAGCGTCTGCTTGGGACGACCGAGTCGCATCGAGCGGCCAGCCGCCAGCACGATACCGGCGATCATCGCGAGCGTCGATCCGAGCCAGCCCAGGTGGTCACGACGTCGATGATTCTGCACCAGGGAGGGGGCCCCGAATCGGTCCAGACGCCTCCGTCAGCTGACCTCCCTCCCGCCCATGGCGGGTGGCGATGATCTCGGCAAGGATACTGATCGCCATCTCGTCCGGGGTCTCGGCTCCGATGTCGAGCCCGATCGGACCATGAATGCGGGCAACCTGCTCACCCGCGACGCCCGCATCGCGGAGACGGTTGGCTCGGTCGCGGTTGGTGCTCCGGCTTCCGACCGCGCCGATGTAGCGTGCCGAGGTCTGTAACGCGCTGAGTAACGCCGGCTCATCGAACTTTGGATCATGCGTCAGGATCGCGACGTGGGTGTTCGGGCCAATCTCCAGACCCTCCATCGCCGCATCAGGCCAGGCCTGGATAATCCGGTCAGCATCCGGGAAGCGCTCGGGAGTCGCCAGCTTGGCGCGGGCATCGGTCACGATCACGATAAACCCGAGTTGCTTGGCGAAGCGGCACAGCGACTGTGCGACATGAACCGCACCGACGATCAGCAGCACCGGCGGCGCCGGGAAAACATCGAGAAAGAGCTCGATCGGCTCTGCGCCCTCGACGGCCAACTGCCGGATGCCAGATCGCTGGCCCGGAAGAAGTGCCCGGGCGTCCATGGCAATCCGGTCGTCGAGCATCGCGTCGCCGGTCGTTCCCTCGACCAGGTCTGGCCCGATGAGCAGCTTCGCACCGAGCGGCTCCCCACGGATAACCGTGGCGACAACTGCGGGCTGGCCCGAGGTCAGGAGCGTTTTCAACCGGTCGTAGGTCGCTCCGGTCGCGGCTTTGGTCGCCACCTCGCTCATGTGCCAAGCGGTTCGACAAAAACCTCGATGGTACCGCCGCAGGCGAGACCGACATCCCATGCCATCTCGTCGGTGATCCCGTAGCGCAGCCGCTTCGGGACGCCGGTCGCGAGCACCTGCTGGGCCTCCTCGAAGACAGCCGTCTCGACGCACCCCCCGCTGACCGAGCCAGCGAGCTCGCCGCCGCTAGAGACCGCCATCGCGGCGCCGACCGGTCGGGGTGCCGACCCTTCGACCGTGACGACGGTGGCGATCGCGACCCGGTCCCCATTGGCGATCCAGCGGTCGATGTCGTTGAAGAGCTCCTTCATCCTGTCGTCCTTTCTGATGGAATGGCTCGGCGTCGCGATGGCCGGTCAGGTAGCAGGGATCCGACCGGCGGTGCGCTGGCCGTCACCGCCGCTTGGCGCCGCAGTGGCCGCTCGTCGGCGACCACGCTCAACATGCGGGCGAGCGATTCGAGGCTCTGCAGGTTGTGGACCGGGAGAAACTCATCTACGTAGGGCAAGGCTGCCCGAATACCCTGCGTGAGCGGTTGGTACCCGGCCGATCCGAGCAACGGGTTGAGCCAGATCAAGCGACGGCAGGAACGCTGGAGCCGGGCCATCTCGACGGCGAGCAGCTCCGGATCGCCCCGGTCCCAGCCATCGCTGATGACCACGACCGTGGCGCCCGAGCGAAGCACCCGGCGGCTCCACCGAAAGTTGAAGGTCTTGATCGCCTCACCGATCCGGGTGCCGCCGGACCAGTCCTCGACTGATCTCACGACATCGGCGACCGCGTCATCGACATCGCGCTTGCGGAGCTCACGCGTGATGCGAGTGAGGCGCGTACCGAAGACGAAGACCTCGGTAGCGTCCAGCCCCTGACCGAGGGCGTGGACGAAGCGGAGCAGCAGCCGGGCATAGCGGTCCATTGAGCCGGAAATGTCGCAGACCAGCACCAATGGACGGGTGCGGAGCTTGCGCCGGCGGTGGCGGAGATCGACCGGGACGCCGCCATGCCGCAGACTGCGACGGAGCGTCGCCCGCTGATCGATCTGGTCGCCACGGTTGGCCCGAACGCGGCGCCGGGTCTGGCGCATCCCGAGGCGCCAGGTCATGCCCTCGATGACGCGGCGAGCCTCCGCGATCTCCCGCGGGGTGCACTCTGCGAAATCTTTACGACGCAGCACCTCACGGGCACTGAAGATGAGCACATCCTCGGGCGGCGCCTGAAGCTCCTCGCCCTCCTCGGCTTCGTCCTCGGCGCCCTCGGTGATCGCCAGAATAGTGCGCTCCTGCTGAGCGGCGCCCGCCGGATTCGGCGCTGGCTGCTGCTTTCGCGGTTGCCGGTTGGGCGGAGCGGGGAGGTGCTCCGGGGCGGAATCGGCGACGAACGCTTCAAGCGGAAGCGCCTCGAGGGCAGTCAGGCGTCGCCAGAACCGGGCAAACTCGGCGTCGAAGATGGGAATCTGCTCCGGCCGGGTCACCATCGTCGACCGGGCCGCGTAGTAAAGATCGTCGCGGCGCCGGGGATCGATCGCGGCGAAGGCGCCGAAGAGGGCCAGCACCTGTCCCGGCCCGACTGGAAAGCCGACGTACCGGAGCCGCCGTCCGAAGGCGATCAGGTTGGCTCGAATCGTATCGGCCGAGACCTCTGGCTCGGTGACGAGAGTGTCAATCGGCGGCACGTCGCGCCCGCCCGACGAGTCCATTTGCCACCTCGCCGCGCACCTGATCGACATCCTCCTGGTACTTGAGGATGACACCGAGGGAATCGTCGACGACCTCTGGCGCGAGCTCGTTCGCGCCGAGGGCGAGCAGGGCGCGGGCCCAGTCGAGCGTTTCAGCCATCCCTGGCGGCTTGAAGAGATCGACCTCACGAAGTCCCTGGGTGAAGGCGCAGATCTGCCGCGCCAGCCGCTCCGGCGCTTCCGGGGCCCTGGCGGAGACGATCTGGTACTCCTTGTCGAAGGTCGGAAAATCGATCCAGTAATAGAGGCAGCGCCGCTTGAGGGCGTCATGGATCTCACGGGTGCGGTTCGAGGTCAGGATCACGACGGGGACATGCTCGGCGCGAATGGTGCCGAGCTCGGGAACCGTGACCTGAAAGTCGGAGAGGAGCTCAAGCAGAAACGCTTCGAGCTCCTGGTCGGCGCGGTCGACCTCATCGATCAGGAGCACCGGCGCGCGATCGTGGGCGGCGTCGATGGCCTGAAGGAGGGGGCGCTTGAGCAGGAACTCCTCACTGAAAAGGTCGTGGCGGGCACGCTCCCGCTCGACGCCGCCGGTCGCTTCGAGGGTCCGGAGATAGAGCATCTGCCGGGGATAGTCCCACTCGTAGATGGCGGAGGCGGCGTCGAGTCCCTCATAGCATTGGAGACGAATCAGGGGCGTCTCAAGAATGGTGGCGAGGACCTTGGCGATCTCCGTCTTTCCGACTCCCGCCTCGCCTTCGAGGAGCAGCGGTTTCTGAAGCGTGAGGGCGAGGTAGAGGGTCGTCGCCAGGCCACGATCAGCGATGTATTGCTCGGCGCGGAGCCGCTGCTCTAACCCGTCGACGGTGGCAAGCGATGGCGTCTCGATGGTGGTGGTGGTCACGAGGGGGCAGTCCTGTTCCGCGATCGACCCGGTCGTCCGTTACCACAGAAGTATCGACCAGCGACGCGCAGGTTGCCATGGGGTATGGGCCCTCACCCCCTGCCCCCTCTCCCAACGACTGGAGGGGATGGATGGGGGCGTGCGTGATTGACTCATTCCCTCGGGGTCGGGCGGCCGGCAGAGAATGCCGGGATGCTTCGCGGGCTCGGACCATCGGATGCCCTCACCTTGGCGGTGCGCGCCACCCCTCTCCCAACGACTGGGAGAGGGGGAGAGAACGGGTGGGGAGGGCCAGGGAGCGGTGCGCGGTCGCGGTGGGGATCGGGCCACTGCGCGACGACCGGGAAGGGCTCGGGGTGACCGGGGGCAGCAACCGGGTCGTGGATGACGTCCTGACGGGCACGGATGAGCACGGGGTGCTGCTCAGGTCCCGCTCTCCCACCGGGAGCAGACCGCTTAGTTCTTAGCATAGTGGACGGACGATGGGGGTCCATGGCCCCCCGGGTCACGTGGGGCAGGGACCAGGGCGGCGGGCGATGAGGGTACAGGAGGACGCCGAATCGTCGTAGGAGAGGACCCCGTCTCCTCCCGTCGACCTGCGGTCGACCATGGTGCATCGAGAACCCGTCCGGGGGAGACCCGCCATCCGGTCGCCTGGAGTGTGGCCCTGCGGGCCACGGGAGGACACGGGGTCCTCCTCTACGACGGATGGCGGCGCGGGGACACGGCGTCCTTCCCGACATCGGGTGGCGACGGGCCGGGGCATCCGTGAGTCGGTGGATGGCGGCGTGCTTGTTTGAGGCTGGTAGACGGTTGGGGAAGACAGGTTATGTGCCGAGGCTGAGCTGGTTCATCGCGGCCTGGAGCAAGGGGAGGAAGGCCGGCGGATCGGCCACAAGGATGTCGATCCGCGTTGCCTGGAGGAAGGAGGCGTAGTCGTTGATGGCGCGGACGATGGCGGCGGCGAGGCGGGACGATGGGCGGACGGCGGGTTCGAGGTGGACCGCTTTGATAGTGAGGCGGCGGGCGCGGCGGTCGAGGAGGGGGTCGATGCGGCCGACGAGTCGGCCCCGGTGCAGGATGGGCAGGGTGTAGTAGCCGTAGCGGCGGGCGGCGGCGGGGGTATAGCTTTCCAGGCGGTACCCGAAGTCGAAGAGGGCGCGCGTCCGGCCGCGATGCCAGACCAGGTTGTCGAAGGGCGAGAGCAACGTGGTCAGGGTCGCCCTGGCACCCGCTCGGGTGGTGCCGGTGGTGCCCTGAAGCTGGGCGAGACGGGGCATCTGAGCCACATCGAGCCAGACCGGCTCATCCCACCCATCAACGACCATCTTTCGCACGAGACCGTCGTCGGCCATCGCGGCGAGCTCGCGGGCGACCTCCCGCGGACCGACGTGTGCGCGGCCACCGGTGCGAAAGTAGTCGGCGACCCATTGAGGGGTCGCGATCCCGAGAGCGGTCATGCTCCGGCCGACAAGCCACCGGCGTTGTTCCTCCTCGGTCGGCAGCGGTGCGGCGAGCTGATCGGGAAGGGCCCGCTCGGTGAGGTCGAAGATGCGCTGGAAACCCTCACGACGGATGACGGCCAGATCGCCACGAGACCAGAGATGATCGAGCGCGCGCCGCTCCGGCTTGCCGCCCCACCATTCCCACGGCTCTGGCCGCGGCCCCGACGCGCGATCAAAGTCGCGTGACCCGATCGGGCCGCGCGTGTGGACATTCGTCAGCACGCGATCGAGCAATTCCTGATTCTCGGCAGCCCAGGCGCCCTCACCAAGGTCTCGGGCCCGGTACGCCGCCATCGCGCGACGAAAGTAGGGAAACGCGCCGACGGGAAGGATGGCCGCCGCATGGGCCCAGTACTCGAAGAGTGCGCGGTCCTCGGCATGAAGCACGGCGAGCAACCGTGGGTCGTAGGGACCAAGCCGGCTCCAGAGGACCGTCTCATGTGACCGGGCGACGACGCTGATGGTATCGATCTGGACGCAGCCAAGGTGCTCGATGGTCGCGAGCAGGCGCTCCTTCCAGGCGACGTCGCCGCGGGGTCGCGGAGGACGACGGTCCAGGAGCTGGGCAGCGACCGCGATGTCGCGGGCATCGTCGCGGGAGAGATAGTCGGCGTCGACCGCGGGGGTCGTCATAGCGCGAAGCACCCTCCATTCGCGACGGCATCAACAGAGCGCGAGTGTACCAAGGCGCCTCCTATACTTTGGCGGCGCCGCCCTCATCAGCCAGGTGTTGGGTGGCCGACGCGGTGCACGGCTACCAGATGGTCCAATGTGGCCTCCGGGCAGTGACGCCGGCAGGTACCGGATATGGCCTTCGGCGATGGACAGTCAGGGTGCTACCTGGAGAGGAGCCGATCGCGGGGGAAGGAATGCGCGTCGCGCTGATCCACGATTACCTGACCCAGCATGGGGGCGCGGAGCGGGTCCTGGAGGCGATCCACGATCTGTACCCGACCGCGCCGGTGCTGACCTCGGTCGCCGACCTTGCGGCGCTGCCCAAGTTCTACCGGTCGTGGGAGATTCACCAGAGTCCGCTCGGCGCGGTGCCAGGGGCCGCTCGGATTCACCGGGCGCTCGTCCCCCTCTATCCGTCGCTCTTTCGCTCGTTTGAGCGGGAGCTCCGTGATGTCGGCCTGGTGATCTCCGATTCGAGCGCCTGGTCGCACCAGGCGCCCGCGCCGCCGGGTGCGGTGCACGTCTGTTACTGCCATTCGCCAGCCCGATTTCTTTATGGCGATCCCGGGTATCTCGCTCCGGCGGGCATACCGCGGGTGCTGCGTCCAGCGACCTCAACGGTCTTCGCCGCGCTACGACGGCTCGACCGGCAGGCGGCAACACGGGTCGACCGGTATATTGCCAACTCACGCACCGTCGCAGCCCGGATCGAGTCGGCCTACGGTCGGACATCGGCCGTTATTTACCCGCCGGTCGATCTCGACCGCTTTCGAGACCTGGGTGACGCCGTCTACTCGGCCGACTGGTGCCTGGTGGTATCGCGGCTCGTCCCGCATAAGCGGATCGACCTGGCGGTGGCGGCATTCACGCGCATGGGACTGCCCCTCAAGGTGATCGGTGAGGGACGGGCCGAGGCGTCGCTGCGACAGCTGGCTGGTCCGACGGTCGAGTTTCTTGGCCGGCTCGACGATGCGGCGACGGCGCGTGCCCTGGGCGCCTGCCGGGCCCTGATCCTGCCGGCGGCAGAGGACTTCGGCATCACGGCGGTCGAGGCCCAGGCGGCCGGCCGCCCCGTGATCGCCTTCGGAGCCGGGGGCGCCCTGGAGACGGTGATTCCCGGAGAGACGGGGCTCTTCTTCGACGAGCTGACGGTCGACGCGGTGATCGGGGCGGTCGAGGCGTTCTGGCGTGTCAGCTGGAATCCGGCAATGGCCCGCGCCAACGCGCAGCGATTCAGCGTGGAGCGGTTCCAGCACGAGTTGCAGGCCGAGATCAAGATGGCCCTTCAGCGTCAGCGGGACGCCCCGTCGCATGTGGCGGGTGGACTCCCCGAACGATAGCTGTGATTCGTGGTACCGGAGTGTAGCGGCGTGGCGGGGCCGCGGGCATCGCGGGTCGATCGCTCCTCCTTCAAACCACAACGAGGCACGATGATCCCGGGGTTGGTGAGGTGGCCGTTAGCGGCCCGCCACGGCAGCCTGGCGCGGACCTCCTGGTGCCGGTCTCACCCGCCGCTCCTGGAGCACGCCCGGCGCGCCCCGGCCGATGCCTTCCCGTCTTCCGGCCGACGGCGTGCCCCGCGCGGGGTTGCCGCGGCAAAGACGAGTGCGGCAGCTCATCGATGGCTGCTCGACCTGGCGACGAAGTGCCGCAGACGAGTTTCGAGATGACGGCAAGCGCCAAGCCCACCGGAGCCGCGACCGGGACGGCTCGCGACGACAGCCAGCGGTCATACGCGGAGTGGCCCTGGAGGCGCGTCGTCTGCCTCAGCTGTCTGTGGACTGACGCCGGGAGAGTTGAAAGGCGACCTGGGCAAGCAAGGCATCGACGTCGAATGGTTTGGAGAGTGCCCCATCGGCTGCATCGAGGTCGCCGGTATGGTCGCGCAGCGTGCGCCCCGCCGACATGGCAACGATCGGCACACCCGCGGTCCGTTCGTCGTCTTTGAGCAGACGAATGGCGGTAACGCCGTCAACACCGGGCAGCATCACATCCATCAGGATCAAGTCGGGGTCCCATTCGCGAGCCAGCATCAGGCCGTGCGCCCCGTCGCGGGCGACCGCCACCGTATAGCCTTCCTCCACCAGGACCGCCTCGATCACATCGGCGACCGCTGGTTCATCGTCAACGATGAGGACGCGTGGAGCCAACAGTGGGCCTCCTGCCGTGCGCGCTCGAAGCAGCCGTCACGGCGCGAGAGCCCCGAGCGCCGCTATTGTAGGCGACAGCGCGAGATCGGGTTGGATGTCAGTGCGTCGTCGCTGAAATGGAAGCGCCCTGCGCCTGGGGTCCGTGAGCGCCGGACCTCGGCTCAGACCGATTCGGTGATATGGGCGCCCAGCGCATTCAGTTTGACGACGAACTCCTCGTACCCACGCGCGAGATGTCCGACATCAGCGATGACCGTTTCACCGCCGGCGACCAGTCCGGCCAGCACGAGTGTCGCGCCAGCTCGAATATCGAGGGCCTCCACGGACGCGCCGGTCAGCCGGGTTGGCCCGGTAATCTCCGCCCGGACGCCCCCTTTAACCTGAATATCGGCTCCCATCCGTTGGAGATGCTCAACGTAGCCGAGGCGGTTCTCATAGACGCGTTCATGCAAGTTTGAGACTCCCTGAGCCTGGGTCAGAAGCGCCGCAAACATCGCCTGTTGATCGGTTGGGAAACCGGGGAACGGCAGCGCCTGCACGTCGACCGCCCGCAGCTCACTCGATCCTCGCACGAACATCTTCCCGCTATCGACGAGCGCGGTGGCGCCAACGGCTCGCAGCTTATGGGTGACCGGAAGCATGTCGGCCGCGACGACTTTCTGGATCGTGATGTCACCGCCGGTCATCGCGGCGGCGATCGCAAAGGTTCCAGCGACCAGCCGGTCGGGCATGATCAGCTCGGAGACGCCATGCAGCCTGGGAACCCCTTGAATCTTGATATGAGGCGACCCCAACCCCTCGATGTTCGCGCCCATCCGCCGCAGCATGTGGCCGAAGGCGACAACTTCCGGCTCGCAGGGGGCATTGATGATGTTGGTCGTGCCGACCGCCCGGGCCGCCGCCATCAGCAGGACTTCGGTGCCGGTGTGCGCGGGGTAATCAAGGTAGATCTGCTCTTCGCCGACGAGCCGGTCAGCCTCCAGGACCACACCGTCCGCCGAGTAGCTGACCGCCGTCGCCCCGAGCGACTGCAGACCGCGCACCGCGACGTCGATCGGTCGCGAGCCGATGAGATCTCCGCCGGGGCTCGGCGAGGAGGCGCGATGGGCGCGCACCAGAAGCGGGGCGACCACCAGAAACGAGGCCCGGATGGCGCGTGCCAGCGCGACAGGTACCTCGGTCGATGTGATCTCAGCGGCCTCGATGACCACACGCTTATGCTCGCGGATCAGCCGGAAGAAGTCGCCGTGGGTCGGATCGGGATCGACGTCAGCGCCAAGCGACTGGAGCAGCCGCAGCATGACCCGCGTGTCCTCGATTGCCGGTACGTTGTCGAATTCGCACGGTTCAGATGTCAGCAAGGCCGCCGCGAAGGCAGGCAGCATCAGGTTCTTCGAGCCGCCAACAGTGACCGTGCCCTGAAGGCGATGACCGCCCTCGATGCGGATCAGCGATGCGGCCGGTCCGGCATCAGGCTGGACGGGATCCGTCGGGCCAGCCAGGACGTCAGCATCCACGAGCGAGTTCGGGGATCGGGTATGGAGATCGAGACCCTGGTCACTAATCGGGCTTCGCTCGGTCATGCTACTGCTGGTTGTCGGTACCGGTGACCATCCCCGGTCCACGACGTCGCGCCCTCCGCTCGCCGACGTGAAGGCGCAACGCCGCCCGTCGCAGGGAAAGCTCCGCCTGGGCGAGGTCACTTTCCGTTTCCCGCCGCGACAGGCTGGTCTCGGCCTGGTGACGAGCCTGTTCGGCGCGGGCGATATCGATCTCTTCCGCCCGCTCGGCCGTATCGGCCAAAACGACCACCTTCTCAGGTGTCACTTCCATGAATCCGCCGAAGACGACCAGCGATTCTTCATGGCCACCCTTCTTCACCCGCAGCTCGCCGCTCGCGAGCACGGTGATGAGCGGCGCATGGCGGGGCAGGATGCCGAGGGTACCGTCGATCCCTGGCGCGACGACCATATCGACATCGTCCTCGGTGTAGACGACCCGTTCTCCAGTCACGATCTCGACCTGCAACTTCGCCATGATGAGTGACTCCTCTGAGAACGACCCCGGGGACACCCGACGTCAACCGCCGCCTGCTGGTCCGTCCGTCCGGGCGGGCATCCCGGTCATCAGATCGCGGTTTTCCCGCCTATCTGGCCGGAGTTCGTCGGCACGCGATCACGTCTAACGGACGGCGGCCATTTCCTCGGCCCGGGCGACGACACCCTCGATGCTGCCGACCATAAAGAACGCCTGCTCCGGCAGGGCGTCGTGCTTGCCATCAAGGATCTCGCGGAACGAGCGCACCGTCTCGTCGCGGGTCACGTATTGACCCGGCGTGCCGGTGAACGCTTCGGCGGTGAAGAACGGCTGCGACATGAAGAGCTCGATGCGGCGGGCCCGGCCGACGACCTGCCTGTCCTCGTCGCTCAGTTCTTCGACACCGAGGATGGCAATGATGTCCTGAAGGTCGCGATACCGCTGCAGCACCTGCTGGACTTCGCGGGCGACGTTGTAGTGATCCTCGCCGACGATCAAGGGATCGAGGATTCGGGAGTTGGATGAGAGCGGGTCGACCGCCGGATAGATGCCGCGGGCAGCGATAGCTCGCTCCAGCGAGATGGTGGCGTCGAGGTGAGCGAAGGTCGTGGCCGGGGCAGGGTCGGTGTAGTCGTCGGCAGGCACGTAGATCGCCTGGACCGATGTGATGGACCCAGTCTTGGTCGAAGTGATTCGCTCCTGAAGCTGTCCCATCTCGGAAGCAAGGGTCGGCTGATAGCCAACGGCGCTCGGCATCCGGCCGAGCAGGGCCGAGACCTCCGACCCCGCCTGGACGAAGCGGAAGATGTTGTCGATGAACAGGAGCACGTCTCGCCCTTCATCCCGGAAGTACTCGGCCATCGTCAGACCCGTCAGGCCGACGCGGAGGCGGGCGCCAGGCGGCTCATTCATCTGACCGAAGACGAGCACGGTTTTATCGACCACGCCCGACTCGTGCATCTCGCCCCAGAGCTGCGTTCCCTCACGGGTCCGCTCGCCGACGCCGCAGAAGACCGAGTAGCCGCCATGCTCGGCGGCGATGTTCCGAATCAGCTCGGTGATAATGACGGTCTTCCCGACGCCGGCACCGCCGAAGACGCCGGTCTTGCCACCCTGGGTGAAGGGCGCGATGAGATCGATGACCTTGATGCCAGTCTCAAATACGTCAACGCTGGTCGACTGCTCGTCGAAGCGGGGAGGGAGGCGGTGGATCGGGTAGAAGCTCTTGGCATTGACCGGGCCCGCCTCGTCGATCGGCGCCCCAACGACGTTGAGAATGCGGCCGAGCGTCTCGGGACCGACCGGCACGGTGATTGGACCACCCGTATCGATGGCGTCCATTCCCCGGCGGAGCCCGTCGGTGGTGCTCATCGCGACCGTTCGGACCGCGTCATTGCCGAGATGGGTCTGTGTCTCCAGGATGAGCGACGGGGTGTCGCCGCCACGCGGAATCTCGATCGCGTTGTAAATCTCCGGCAGCTGATCCGACGGGAACGTGATATCGACGACCGGTCCCGTGATCTGGGTGATTTTGCCGGTGGCAGCCATGAGGTACTCCTTCGTCCGTTCGCTGGTGGCGCTCAGCCGCTGGCTGCCGCCCTCGTTCGCTCCGCGATATCTCGTGTCGCGCGGGCGTTGCCCCGGTCGCGCGGCGGCAAGCATGACATCCGTCGCTAGCTCAGGGCGTTCGCTCCGGCCGCGATCTCCGAGACTTCCCGGGTAATCTGGGCCTGGCGGGCCTTGTTCAATGACAGGGTCAGATCCGAGACCAGGTCTTTCGCATTTTGAGACGCATTGCGCATCGCGACCATTCGAGCCGAATGTTCCGACGCGATTGACTCCAGCACCGCCTGGTAAATCTGAACTTCGATAAACCGCGGCAGCAGACTCTGCAGCACAACGGTCGGGCTCGGCTCGAAGATGTAATCGGTATAGGTCCCGGCGCCCTCGGGGCGCGCGATCGGCAAGATCTGGCGCACCTCCGGAGTCTGGACGAGGGTGTTGACGAAGCGCGCGAAGACGATGAAGACGGCATCGACCTTGCCGGAGATGAAGTCGTCCAACGCCACCTGCGCGATCGGCCGGATGTCGTCGAGCCCGACGTTATCGCCCATGCCGCTAAACTCGGCCACGACATCCTGGTTCGTGCGGATCAGAAAGTCGCGAGCCTTCTTGCCAGCGGCGATGGTTTCAACCGGGACTCCGGCGTCGGTCAGGATGTAGCGACTGGCGCGGCGAAGAATGTTCGAGTTCAAGGCTCCGGTCAGGCCCTTGTCCGGAGTAATCACGATCGCCGCCGACCGCCGGACCTGGCGCTGCTCAAGCAGGGGAAACTCGGCGATGCTCTCGGCATCAAGGTTGAGCGCCGCCAGGTCCGCGATCACGCCCTGCAGTCGCTCACTGTAGGGCCGGCTCGCCAGCACCCGTTGCTGGGCACGGCGCAGCTTCGCGGCGGAGACCATCTCCATCGCCCGGGTGATCTGGGACATATTGCGAACGCTGCGGATGCGCCGCCGAATCTCTCGTGGACTGGCCACCGTCGTCCTCTCTCTGGCGGGGCCACCTCTGGCCGCGCCCGGCGCCGCTCGCTAGTCGGCCGCCATCGCTGGCGCGCCAGCCGCGGCAGGGGTCGCCCTGGTCGCAAAGCGCGACCCTCCCTTGAACGTCGCGGTCGCCGCTTTCAACGCCGCTGTCAGATCGTCGTCGAGTGCCTGAGTGCTGGCGATGCGGCCAAGGAGATCGGTCTGCGCGGTTCGCATGTACTCGAGATATTCCTGCTCAAAGGCCCGAACCTGCTCGACCGGAACATCGGCCAGGAAGCCGTTCGACGCGGCCCAGAGGATCGCGACCTGCTCTTCAACCGGAAGCGGCTGGTACTGACCCTGCTTGAGCACCTCGGTCATCCGCTGGCCGGTCTCGATTTGGTTCCGGGTGGAGGCGTCGAGGTCGCTCGTTCCGAACTGGGCAAAGGCGGCCAGCGAGCGGTATTGCGCCAGGTCGAGGCGAAGGCGACCCGTCGTCTGCCGCATCGCCTTGATCTGCGCCGCGCCACCAACGCGGGAAACGGAGATGCCGACGTTGACCGCCGGCCGGATGCCCGCGTAGAAGAGGTCTGGCTCCAGGAAGATCTGACCGTCGGTGATCGAGATGACGTTGGTTGGGATGTAGGCGGAGACGTCGCCGAGCTGTGTTTCAATGAGCGGCAATGACGTGAGCGAGCCACCACCGAGCGCCTCCGAAAGTCGAGCCGAGCGCTCAAGGAGACGGGAGTGGAGATAGAAGACATCGCCTGGGTACGCCTCGCGGCCCGGTGGGCGGCGCACCAGCAGCGAGACCTCGCGATACGACTGCGCGTGCTTCGAGAGATCATCGTAGACGATGAGCGCGTCGCGCCCGCTTTCCATAATCTCCTCGCCCATCGAGGTGCCAGAGAAGGGGGCAATGTACTGCAGGGGCGCGGGGTCCGCGGCCGAGGCCACCACGACGATGGTGTGCTCCATCGCGCCGCGCTCCTCTAGGATGCGGACCGCCTGAGCCACCTGAGCCTGCTTCTGGCCGATGGCGACATAGATGCAGACGACATCGCCGCCCTTTTGATTGATGATGGTGTCGAGCACGATCGCCGTCTTGCCGACCTGACGGTCGCCGATGATGAGCTCACGCTGGCCGCGGCCGATGGGGATCATGGCGTCGATCGCCTTGATGCCGGTCTGGAGCGCGGTGTCGACGTTCTGGCGCTTGATGACGCCAGGAGCGATCCGCTCGATGTCGCGGCGCTTATCGGTCTGGATCGGTCCTTTGCCATCGATTGGTTGCCCGAGGGCGTTGACCACCCGCCCGATCAAGGCATCGCCGACCGGCACCGACGCGATCTGGCCGGTGGAGCGAACCTCGTCGCCCTCCTCGATCCCGGTGTACTCGCCGAGAACGATCACGCCGACGGCATCCTCTTGGAGGTTAAAGGCGAGACCGATCGTGTCGGCCTTGGGGAAATGGACCAACTCGCTGGCCATCACATCGCTCAAGCCGTAGACCGTGGCGATGCCATCGCCAATGGTGACGACGGTTCCGACATTCGTCACCGTCATCTGGTCCTGGAAGCCAGCAATCTGCTGGCGGAGAAGGTCGCCGATCTCGGTGGCGCGGACGGACATGGTGGTCTACCCCTCGTGGACCGACCGGGCTTCGACCCGTGCCGGCGGACCATCGGAGATCGCGCGTCAACGGCGAGCGCGACTCCCCTTCAACTCGTCAGGCGGAGGAGACCAGCCGGGCACGCAAGCGGCTGAGCTGGCTGGTCACACTGCCATCAATCAATTGGTCGCCCACACGGGCGACGATCCCACCGATGATCGACTCATCGACGTGGAGACGAAGCTGGATCGTTTTACCGATGATCTGTCCGAGCTGTCCACGAACCGCCTCCTGCTCCTCAATTCCGAGCGGCTCAGCGGTAGTGACGTCGGCGATCGCGATCCCTCGCTCGGCGAGAAGTCCCTCATTGTAGAGACGGGCGATGTCCGGGGCACTCGTCAGACGGTGTCGCTCGACCAGGAGCCGAGCCAGGTTGTGCGCTTCCGGCTGCGCGTCGGCCAGAACCTGATCGATCAGGGCGAGCTTTTTCTCGGCGGGGATCGCCGGACTCGCGAAGAAGGGACCGGCTTGAGGATCGTTCATCAGCTCCGCGAGCCGGCTGAGGTCGGCCTCCCAGGCGTCGAACGACCCACGCTCGCGCGCGAGATCGAGGACCGCGTCCGCATATCGCTTCGCCGCCGCACTGGCCACCGTTCCCGCTCCTCTCCCGTGCTCGAGCCGGACGCCTGGTCGACACCCGGGTCCCTTCTATTCTAGCCGTTACGACCGAGCGGCCAGCCATTGCCGGGCCGGATGCCTGCTACGCGTCGGCGGCCGTTGCCGGGCCGGAAGCCTGCTACGCGTCGGCGGCGGTCGCCGGGTTGGTGCTCTGGCCTGGCCGGACGACGGTGCCCGCCTCAGCCAGCGTCTCTTGAATCAGTCGCGCCTGCGTCGCCGGATCAAGCTCCTTCCGGACGATTCGCCCCGCCGCCGTCACGGCGAGATCCGCGACCTCCTGGCGCAGCTGCTGGCGCGCCTGCTCGGTCTCCTGACGAAGCGTCGACTCAGCACGGTGCAGATATTCCTCTGCCTGAGCGCCGGCTTCTTCCCGTGCGCGGGAAATCGCGGCATCGCCTGCCTCCCGTGCACTGGAGACGATCTGTTGCGCTTCGCGGCGCGCCTCACCCAGCACCTCTTCATTGCGGGCGGCCGTCGCCTGCAGCTCGGCCTGCATCCGCTGGGCAGCCTCCATGCTCTCGCGGATGCGGTCGGACCGCTGATCGAGGATACCGACAATCGGCCCGAGCGCGTAGCGCCAGAGCAGAAAGATAAAGATCAAAAAGGCCACGAGCTGGACGATCAGGTTCCAGCCATTGATACCGAGGCTGCCCATCCGGCCGACGCTCCTCTCCGCTGCCGCGGGACCACCTGTCCCCGGCGGATTCATCCACCGGGGCCAGGCCGACCACCTGCCGGCAGGTCGTTAGACGAACAGGATGATGATCGCGATAACGAAGGCGTAGATGGCGACAGCCTCGGCCAGCGCGGCACCGATGATCATCGTGGTTCGGATATCGCCGGCCGCCTCTGGATTGCGGCCAAGCGCTTCCATCGCGCCGCGAACGGCGAACCCGATACCGATGCCGGGGCCGATAGCACCAACACCGATGGCGATGGCGGCGCCGATGTAGCGTGCGATATTCGGATCATTGATCGCTGAGAACACGTTCGCTCCCTTCCACTTGCCGCGGACCCGATGACAACCGGCCGCGACCCGATCATGTCGTGTGAGCCAGCGCCCTGCTGACTCCAACCCTACCCCTGTCCACGCAGCCTCACGCGCGTCTCCATCGAACAGACCCCTGGCGAAACGCCACCGGCGTTCGATACCGACGCCACTCGCTCCCTAGTCCGCCGCACCAGCGGGCACGTTGTCGAGGGCGTGGGCGCCTTCGGCATGCGTCTCGTGGTCATCGTGACCACCAGCGGTCGCGAGCGTGATGTAGATCAGCGTCAGGAGGGCAAAGACCAGCGCCTGGATTGCGCCGAAGAGCAACTCCAGACCCAGAAAGACAACCGGCACGGCAAGCGGGATGATCGCCACCCGAATCGCGGCGGCCATCGCGAACATCACCGCCAGCAGCACCTCACCAGCGAAGATATTTCCGAACAACCGGGCCGTCAGCGAGACGATGCGCGAGAGTTCAGAGACGACTTCAATCGGGAAGAGAAATGGCGGATCGGCCATATGCTTAAGCCGGCCGCGAACACCATGGGCCGAGATGCCTGCAACCTGAACAACGGTGAAGGTCAGCAACGCCATCGCCAGCGTCATATTTAGATCGGCGTTGGGTGAACGGAAGAACGGAACCAGGACTCGCTCATGCTCCTCGGCGGTAGTCTCCGCGTCGGTATCAACATTGATCGCCTCGGTGCCGGAGGTCGTTTCATCCTTCGCGGCATCGTCTCCGGTACCGGTCTGAGTTACGCCCTCGCTCTGGACCTGGGAGGTCTCGATCGCACTCTCCTCGTGCCAGTAGCCGATAGTGCCAACTCCTGGAAGGAGACCGGAATAGTTGGCAAAGATGATAAAGATAAAGATGGCGGCGATCAGCGGGAAGATACGCCGACCCGCGCGCTTGCCGGCGGTGCCCTCGACGAGCCCAAGCAAGAACTCCACGATCAACTCGAAGGCGCCCTGGGCGCGGCTCGGGACGTTTTTGGCGCGATGCGCCAACAATGAGCCCACGATCAGGATCAGCGCCATGACGATAAACATGGTGAGCATTGAGTTGGTCACGGGGATCGGGCCGAGATGGAACAGGGTTTCAGCCGCAAGCTCGACGTGAACTTCCATGCCGCGAGCTTACTCCTCCCAATTGGTGCGCCGCCCACCGCGGCGCCCGGGCAATTTGGTGATCTGGCGACCGAGTGGCCCAGCCGCTCGATCCTTCCGTCCGACCAGGGTCAGCTCGTAAAGCTGATAGGCGGCACCGATTAAGGCAAGCGCGAGACCGATAAAGGTCAGCAGTGGGCTCGTCTCAAGCAGCTGGTCTAGAAAGACCCCACCGCCGATAAAGAGGAGCAACGTCGCCACGATCGAGCAACCGAGGCCGGTCGCGGCCCCAACCGACTCCATCTGAGCGCGTTCATCGGGCGTCGGACCCTCCCGCACCAGCGACCTCTTTCTCAGCCCCGTTTTCGATTGCGAATCTTATCACAATCTCGCCGACCGTCGCCAAGGCACCAGGAGTGTACTGCCTTTTTGGATGCGGCGTCCGGGATGCCGGAGCGCGCCAACCAGTCCCCCTCGATCGGGAATGAGAAGCCCGCCGTTCTGCGGGTCCCGGAGTGGCAGTGCAGGGCAGACCGCGCGGTGACTCGCCGCTCCATGTCCGTTCATCCCCGTCAGAGATTGTTCCGCGTACGTACTTGACAGCACGTCACGACGGTAGTAGAGTGTCCGTACTGGGATGAGGCAGCGTGACGCAAGTCACCGTCTGAAGAGCGATTCAGGTCTCTCTTCCCAATCCCACCGGTGATAAAGGTCCCCACGGATCGACTCACCGGTCGGCCGCCGCCACTGCCACCTGGTTCTTTGGGATCAGGTGAACGTGGATCGTCAGGTGACAGATCGCATGACCGGGGCGACCCGGACCATGAGACGAGGCGCCAGTTCGCTCGACGGCTTGTTCGTCGGCGGATGACGACGGGTAGCGAGGTCGCCCCTTCGGGGCGCGTCAACGCACCGAGAGCGGTGTCGAGGATCGGACGCACCTTCGGGTGCCAGGACTCGACGGTTGCCCCAGATGAGGACGCCCATGGCCGCGCGAGCGGTTGTGGGCGTTTTTCAGTTAACTTCCCGTCCATGAACCTGCCAGCTCCGGACGGTCGCCGTCAGCGGACGAGGAAACCGCTGCCCAGCGGGTCCTCATGGTCGTGGACGAACTGGTGGAAGCCGGTCACGAACCCGCGACCGGCGATTTCGGTGCGGACCGCGGGGAGATCGCCGACCTGGCATTCGCCGAGGATACGACCGGTGAAGGTCGTCTCAATCACGCTCTGGTGCGTATACGGTTCGTCGATCCCGAGCGTTCCGGTGGCGTACAGGTTCGCGAGCTTCGCCGAGGTGCCCGTTCCACAGGGAGAACGATCGACCGCACCATCGGCGTAGACCGTGATGTTCCTCCCCTGGGCGTCCGCTCCCCGCGGTGCCCCGGAGATGATCGTGCCGTAGACCCCCGCCAGCTCCGGCTCCTCGGGATGCCGGACATCGAGCATCTGGTCGACGGCTCGCTTCACCTCCATCCCGATGCCGGTCAGCAGATCGCGCTGCTCCGGGCACACCTCCAGCTCAAGATCGCCGGCGTCGATCAGCGCGTAGAACGCGCCGCCATAGGCGACATCGGCGCGCACCAGCCCCCGCGACGTCCGTATCAGCAGACCGGTGGCCAACTGAAACGCGGGGACGTTCTCAAATGCGACCGATCGCACCCGGCCCCCTTCGACGCTCGCCCGCGCCCGGATCAGACCAGCCGGCGCATCGTAGGTCACCCGCGTCTCCGGCTCCTGACTTTCCAGGGCGCCCGTCTCCAGAAGCGCGGTGGTGAGGGCGATCACGCCATGCCCGCACATGGTGCTGTACCCCTCGTTGGTCATGAAGATGACGCCGAGGTCGGCGCCCGGTGTCACCGGGGGGGTCGTGATCGCGCCGTACATATCGGCGTGCCCGCGCGGCTCCCAGAGCAAGAACCGGCGCAGGTCGTCATACCGCTCCGCCATCAGCCGTCGCCGCTCCAGGATAGTTGCACCTGGCAGCGGCGGGACACCGGAGGTCACGATCCGGAGCGGCTCTCCGGCGGCATGGGCCTCAATCGTGGTGATGACGCGGTCGAATCTCATCCGGCGTCTCCCTGGTCCGGCACCGCCATCGGCGGAGCGGTCGAATCCTTCTTATCCAGTCGGCTGCCGTCAGGTTGGGCGTCCTCAGCCGGTGGCGCCCGGCCCTTCCCGATATGGTGCGATTCTCGCCGATCGATCGCAACGCGTCACCCGCCTGATTTTGGGGTCGGCTATACTTCAGGGCGAAACACCCGTTCTGTACGAACAGGAGCGTCCGCGGTGGGTATGCCGCCATCTGGCCCGACTCTGATCGACCCTGCCAACAGCACCGCGGCGGTCGTCAGCGGCCCCGGCGAGGCGTCAACGGCGTGCCTCACCACTCTCAGTCTCGACCAGGCGGCATGCCTCCCGCTGAAGCTCCAATGGTCGCTTCTGGGGTGGTATCGGTTGTCCGGGCACCTGGACCGAGCCATCTCCTTGCTCGATCTGATCGAGGAGCGGGGCGGCGAGACGGCCCGGGGTCTGGAGGAACGAGCCCGAATCGCCTTTGCCCAGGGCAGCACGGATGATGCACTGGCGCTCCTTCGCGCACGAGCCGACCGCGCGCCATCGGCGACGGCGACGATCGCGATCGCCAGGATGCATCTGGCCGCCGGCGCGCTTCTTGAGGCGAAGGCGCTGAGCGTCGAGCTGCTTCGCTCCCATCCCCAGTTGATGACGGTCGCGTCCCTCGCCGCTGAGATCGCGCAGATCGAGGGGGACATGGAGACCGCGCGGTCGCATTACGAGGGCGTGCTTGACGAGCACCCGGACAACGCGACGACGATCCTTGCATTGGGGCGGATCGCGCTCGACGCGGGCGACCCGGCGGAGGCTATGCGACGTGCAGATCAGGCTATTGCTCCTGATGAGCCACAGCTGTTCGCGAGTCATCTCCTGACCGCCGCCGGCATCTACGAGAGGTGCCACGCACCTGGCAAGGCGGCGGAGTGTCATCACCGCGCATCGGTGATCGATCGCGAGCGAACCGCGGCTCTGGCCGGAGCGATCGCGAACGAGCTCGTCCGGACCATTGGCGGTGGCGGGCCGCTCGAGACCGCCGCGACGCCCTCCCAGGGCCAGCGACCGGAGAGACGGCCCGACTCCGCCATCCGCCCGCCGGACGACGAGACCCACCCGGCCATTGCGGCGCCGCCGGAGGTCGAGACTCCGGTGGACGACCAGACGCGAGCGGCCCTGCGGACGCTCTTCGGGCATCCCGAGCTGCGGCCGGGGCAGGCTGAGGTGATCGCGAACGTCCGCGCCGGGAAGGACACGCTGGCGATCATGCCAACGGGAGCCGGGAAATCGCTCACCTTCCAGTTGCCAGCGATGCTCGCAACGGGAACAACCCTCGTCATCTCCCCCCTGATCGCGTTGATGAAGGATCAGGTCGAATCGTTACCGGCGACGGTCCGCGAACAAACCACCCTGGTCAACAGCACGCTGTCGCCAGACGAGCAGCGGCGCATCCTCGATCGGATTGCGGAGGGGCACTACCGGCTCGTGTATGCGGCACCCGAGCGGCTCCGGCAGCATGCCTTTCTGCGGGCGCTCCGCTCGGCTGGCGTCTCCCTGGTGGTCATCGACGAGGCGCACTGCATCAGCATGTGGGGGCACGACTTTCGACCGGACTATCTGACGATTCCGGTCGCGCTTCCCGAGCTCGGCGACCCGCCGGTGCTGGCCATCACCGCGACCGCGACGCCACGGATGGCCGGCGGGATCGGGGCCGGATTGGGCCGGGATCTCGAGCTGGTCCGGACGAGCGTGTTTCGCCCGAACCTCTTTCTGGCGGCTGAGCGGATGCAGAACCGGGAAGCGAAGGTGCAGCGGGTCGTCGACATCTGCCGGTCTACCCGGGGCACCGGTATCGTCTACGTCTCATCCCGAAAAGATGCCGAGCAAATCGCCGCCGTGCTGCGCGACCGGGGCGTCGGTGCCGTTCCATACCATGCCGGTCTTGACCCCGGGCTGCGGGCGCGCAATCAGGAACGGTTTATGGCGGGCGAGGTCCGCGTCGTCGTCGCCACGGTCGCCTTTGGGATGGGCGTCGACAAGAAGGATGTCCGCTTCATCGTCCATATGAGCCCGCCGAAATCGCTGGAAGCGTACGCGCAGGAATCAGGGCGCGCCGGTCGCGACGGCGAGCTCGCGAGCTGTACGCTGCTGGTCGGGTCGACCGATCAATCGAGCCTCCTTCGCCTGGCGCGGCGGGATGAGATCCCGATTGAGGCGATCCGTCAGGTCTACGCCGGGGTCAAGCGACTGGCGCGCGGGGTCTGGGCGACGCTCGATCCCGCGACGTTGCTCCCGCCCGAGCCCGATCCGGAGCGAGACGCGCCCGACCCACGGGTCGCACTCGGTCTGCTCCAGCAGGCGGACTTGCTGCGCCGCCACGCCGATGCACCGGCAAGCTATACCGTTCACCGCAACCCGCATGCTGCTGGCAGGGCCGACCTCGGCGGCGAGGAGACGTGGCCGCGCCTGGCTGCGTGGGCCGGCCTTGACCACGGGCAACGACCGGTCATTATCCAGACGGCCGACGCCTGCGCGGCATTGGGGATAGTCCCGGCGGACCTCGGGCGGCTGCTCGCGAGCCGGGACGACCTCGTGGTGCGCGAGGGACCACGCCTGGTCTGCCTCGAGATCCTGCCAGCCGGGCACGACGCCGCGACCCGCCTGACCGACATCATGGCGCGGGCGCGCGACGAGGCGCGTATGCGGATCGCGCAGGTGATCCGGTACGCCGACGGCGCCGAGTGTCATCACGCCATGCTGGCCCACCACCTCGGTGAGGCGCTCGACCCCTGCCGCACCGCGTGCGATGTCTGCCGGAGACAGCGCGAGGCGCGCCTGCCGGGAGGGCGCCCCGCGACGGCTCCCGCTCGGTCTGCCCAGGCTCCCTCCCCGGCGCGGCGGCTCTCCGCCGAGGACGCCCTGGCCGCGATCGAGGCCGTGCGCACCCTCCCCTTCTCGATGGGCAAGACCGGGCTCATCAAGCTTCTCGCCGGGTCCATTGAGAGCCGGGTCCGGGAGGACCGGTCCGCGGCCTTTGGAACACTGAGCGGCCTGACACGCGGCAAGATCGACGGGCTGCTGGACCAGCTGGTGGAGGACGGGTTCCTCCACCGCGATCTCGACCACGAGTACAAGCTGATCACGGTCACGGCCCGCGGCGCGCGGGCGACCGCCGAGGACCTCGCCGCCTATGCGTCCCCTACCCGCCGACCGGCACGGGGAGCGGCGGCGGCGGACTTGAGTGACGAGCAGCTCGGTCCGGACGACCTCGATCTGCTGCAACGCCTGACCGACTGGCGACGCGAGCGGGCCTCGCGCGACGCCGTCCCGCCATACGTGATCGCCCACAACTCGATGCTGCAGGCGATGGTATTGGAGCGTCCGGCGACACCATCGGCGCTCGCCGCCATCGCAGCCTTCGGCCCAAACCGAGCCGCCAAATATGGCGACGAAGTCCTGGCGGTGATCGCCGGCGCACCGTAGCTTTCTGGACGCTCGCGGGCCGCGTGCGAACCGGACGAGCCAAGGGGCAATCGAAACCCATGGTAGACTCGCGGTCGCCCACGTCGAGACGGTCAACGATGGGGGCGGAAGGGGCCCGGTGGCCTCCCCGGTCTTCAAAACCGCGTGGGCGTCGGTGATCCCGGCGCCGGTGGGTTCGACTCCCATGCGCCCTCGCCACGACGATACCTCGCGCTCATCGGAGCAATACGGTGAGTAGGTAGCTCAGTCCCGCCAGACATTTCCCATGATCTCCAACAGACCGATGTGGTTACGCCAACGGTCTACCGGGGGACTCACACCGCAATTGAGCGTGTACTGTCGGAGTCGAAGACGTGAAGTCGACCGGGCGCGATGTCCACGCCAACTGGCGTACCTGGAGTGAGGTCCGTTTGTTTATCGGTTTCAATGGCGATCAGCTTCCCCCCGAGCGGCGCGTAGACGATCGTCGTCGACCCCATCGGCTCAATCAGGGAGATACTCGTTCCTGCCGGGTGTCCACCCGCTTCTCGGGTAAGCACGATGTCCTCCGGACGCAGGCCGATCGTGACCCGTTGGCCTCGAGCGAGTGAAACGCCTCCGGTGGGCGCAGGGAACGTAAAGCCGTCGCCGGCCAGGCGAGGCCCGTCAACAACCACGGCGTCGAGGAAGGTCATGGGTGGAGATCCGAGGAAGCCGGCGACAAAGGTGTTGACCGGGGCATCGTAGAGTTCCAGTGGCGTGCCGACCTGCTGCACCACACCCCGGTCGAAGATCGCGACCCGGTCGGAGAGCGTCATCGCCTCCGCCTGATCGTGCGTGACATAGACGACGGTGGTCGCCAACCGTTCGAAAAGCAGCTTCAATTCTGCCCGCATCTGCACCCGGAGCTTAGCGTCGAGGTTGGAGAGCGGCTCGTCGAGGAGGAACAACCGCGGTTCGCGGACGAGGGCACGGCCAAGGGCAACCCGCTGCCGCTGGCCCCCAGAGAGTTGGCGCGGCTTGCGGTCGAGAAGGTCCTCGATTCCGAGCATTCGGGCAGCCCGTTGGACCTTGTCGCGGATCGTCTCTTTGCTTTCACCTCGCACTTTGAGGGCGAAGCCCATGTTGTCCCGGGTGCTCATGTGCGGGTAGAGGGCGTATGACTGGAAGACCATGGCTATGTCCCGATCGCCGGGCGGCAGGCCAGTCACCGACTCACCGTCGATCAGGATCTCACCCTCGGTTACCTCTTCGAGTCCGGCAAGCATGCTGAGGGTCGTACTCTTGCCGCAGCCTGAGGGGCCGACGAGCGTCATGAACTCGCCGTCCTCGATGTCGAGTGACAGATCGCGGACTGCTTCGACGCGGGCAAATCGCTTGGATACGTGAGCGAATTGAACTGACGCCACGAGTCTAACCTCACTCCTTGACGGCACCGAGGGTCAGCCCTCGAACAAGGTAGCGCTGGACAGCGACGGCGAAGAGGAGCACCGGGAGGACCGTGACGACCCCCAGGGCGGTCATCTGGTCCCAGAGCATTCCCTTGTCGGTAATAAACCCTGCCATGACGACCGGGAGGGTCTTCGCCTCCACCCGGGTCAACATCACCGCGAAGAGGAATTCGTTCCACGCGAGGATCGCCGAGAGGATGGCCGTAGCCACGAGGGCCGGGGCTGAAATTGGGAGAACAATCCGGATGAAGCGCTGCCAGGCATTGCACCCGTCGACCATCGCCGCTCGCTCGAGTTCCGGTGGCAACTCCTCGAAGAAGCCAATCATTAACCAAATCACAAACGGTAAGTTGAACGCGGTGTAGGTGATGATGAGGGCCCAGCGGGTGTCGAGCAGCTTCAAATCGCGAACGATCAGGAAATAGGGAATGGCGGTGGCAATTGCTGGGTACATTCGCGTCAACAGCATCCAGAAAGCGAGCAGGCCATTGAGCCTGAACGGCAGATGGGCCCGGGCGAGGCTGTAGGCCGCGAGCGCACCGAACGCCACCGCTAGCACGGTCGACGTGAGGGTAATAATCACCGAATTGACGAAGTAGTGGCCAAGTTGGTTGCGACGAAAGAGAACACGGTAGCCATCGATCGTCCAGTGATCAACCAGCAACCGGGGTGGAAAGGCGAGATAGTCGACCTCTCGTTTAAACGATGTCGAGACGAGCCACAGGAAAGGAACGAGTACGAAGACGAGCGCCAGAGCGATAGCGCCCCAGCGGAGGGTTGTCCAGCCTAGCTCGCCCCGGCGTGCCCGAGCCGCGCTCCGCCTCCGCGGGGAGACGGAAAATCCGCCGTTCCCTGTCGAGGAGGTCGCCGTCATCCCGCCTCCATCCTCCTTCACGCCGCGCCAGTGCGCATCGCCCGAGCCCTCGCCCAGACCACGACGACCGAGAGGGCCACGACGGCCATGAGGAAGAGCCACGAGGTTGCTGCCGCACCTCCAATATTGAAGTAGCGCAGGCCCTGTTTGTAGATATAGGAAGAAAGCATCTCGGTGGCATACCCTGGCCCGCCGTTTGTCAGCACATAGATCGTGTCGAAGACCTTGATAGCGTCGATGAATCGGAGCAGTCCGGTCACAAGCAGTACCGGCATGAGCATTGGCAGCGTGAGGTACCGGAAGATTTGCCAGCGAGTAGCACCGTCAACCTCGGCGGCACGAAACGGCTCGCTGGGAAGAGCCGCGATGGCGGCAGTCATGACGATCAAGACGAATGGTGTCCATTGCCAGATGTCTACCAACATCACACCGACAAACGCCCAGGTCGGGTCGACGAACCACAGGATGCGCGGAAGCCCGAGGAGGCCTAGCAGGTAATTAATCAACCCCCTGTCGAAAAGCAGGATGCGCCACAGTACGCCCACCACGACTGGAGTCATAATCATCGGAATGAGCAAGATCGAACGGATGACCCGCACGCCCATTCCTTCTCGAGCCACGGCCAACGCCAGTGCCAGTCCAAGAATGAGCTCGGCCGCGACCGTACCGACGCCGAAGAGCGCGGTGTGGATGGCCGAGGTCCGAAACACCTGATCGCTCACGCTGACCTTGTAGGAATCGAGGCCCACCCAGCGGGGTTCCATTCCTGGGCGGTTCAAGTACCACTCGTGGAAGCTCAGCCTGAAGGTGTATAGCAGCGGATAGAGGCTCGTCATCGCTAGAAAAAGGACCGCCGGCAGCAGAAAGAGCAGATAGATGGGCATGTCACCGAGCCGACGGCGACGGCGAGCGACTGGGCTTGAGGCGTCAGTCATCCGGGTGCCGGTGGTCATGGGCGACGAGCTCCAATGTTCAAAGCGACCCCGTGGCTCCCGCCCCTCACTCAGCAAAGGGAGCGCAGTGCCGGGAGCCAAGGATCGCGTGCCTGTTACTCCACGTATGGAGCGGTGGGCGGGTTGCTATCGAGAAGCTTGTTCCACTCCTCGGCGATGGTATCGAGCGTCCCCTGCGGATCAGCATTCTGGTAGACCGTCTTTTCCAGTTCCTTCTGCAAGATGTCCCAGGCGGCTGGAAACTGCGGTATACGCCAGATTGGCTTGCCAGCCTGGATGGCGGCGAGGATGGCGGGATATTCTGGATACTTGGCAACCAGGTCCGGGTCGCTCCAGGTCTCGATCTGGGGCGATCCAATGCCATACTCATCGGCGAAGCGACGGGCATTCTCCGCCGATGTGTACATCTTGATCCATTCCCAAGCCAGATCCTGCTTCTGACTGGTGTTGGGGATGGCTAGGTTCCAGGCACTGAGCTCGGACGGCCCAGGAAACGGGGTCAGAGCCCACTTGTCGACGATCTTCGACTTCGACGGGTCACGAGCGTCAGCTCGGATGAAACTCGGCCAGAGCTCTCCCTGGGCAACTTCGCCGCTCAGGACGGCGTTCTTGTGCTCAGGGATTCCCCAGCCCGGCATCCCCTCCGGCGCGTACTGAAGGCCTTCCCGGAGCAACTCGATTGCCTTGACGCCCTCGGCGTTATTGAACAGGGGTCGCCAATCCTTGTCGCACAGCGGCTTGCCCTGCTCCCAATAACGACTGATCCAGTAGCCTTGGAGCTGCTCACCGAGTCCGACCCAGGACGCGCCAAAGACGCCGTCCTTCGTCAACTTGGCGGCATTAACGTTGTACTCCTGCCAGGTCTTCGGAGGTTGTACGCCCGCGGCCTTGTACAGGTCGGTGCGGTAGATGATCCCCATCGCGTCGTTGGCGCTGGGGATGCCCATCCGCTTGCCTTCCCAGAGACCGGAGAGCTGCCACTGGTTGGGGATGAACGCCTCGGCTTTGATGCCGTCCCGCGCCACGAAGTCGTCGAGGGGAGTCAGGTACGGCGCGAACTCGCCATCCCACTGAAAGGCCACGGAGATCACATCGTATGCTCCGGTGCTCGTGACCAGGTCAGTCGCGACGTTGTCATGGAGATTCTGATAGGGGAAGGCGACGACCTCGACCTTCGCGCCGTGGGCAGCTTCGAACTCTGGGGCTAGCGCCCGTGCGGCGACATCGTACGTTCCCGATTCCATGTACGCGACGGTCAGTGTTTCTCCCTGGAGCCGCCTGGCGCTATGTGCACGAACGGAGCGTGGGGCGGCTTGGCCAACCTGGCGGGTGGAGACGGCCAGACCCGCGGCCCCGGCTGCCACCGCGGCGCCTTTCATCAGGGTGCGTCGGCTCACCTTCGATCTGATCAGCTCTTTGCGCTCGTCCATTCGCGTCATCTCCTGCTGGTCGATCGCGACGATTGGGCGTTTCATCTGTCGCCGGTCGAGTCGATCAAACGTCGTATCGAGTGGGTTATTGACCCTCCTTTCCTGCCACCCCTGGGGTGCTCGCGTCAAATCCGGAGGCATACCGCTCGCGCGTTTGACCGTCTGGATCAACGACGAGAGGACGTCCATTCGGTAAGGCGACGAGCAGGCGAGGCATCGCCACGGTCCCTGGAAGAGTCACCGCTCCTCTCCGCCCTCCTCCTCGCCTGTTGCCATGGCAGGATGCCGGATCAGGAAGCCACCGTCAACGACCCATGTCTGGCCGGTGACGTAGCTCGCGTCGTCGGAGGCAAGAAAGGCGACCACCGCCGCAACCTCTTCTGGTCGTCCTGACCGTCCCAGCACAGTCGCCCTCCGCTGCTCCGCGCGTTCATGCGGGGACACCCTGTCGTCCTCGCCGGCGACGGAGATCGGGCCGGGTGCCACAGCGTTCACGCGGACGCCGCTCATTCCAAGTGAGAGGGCAAGATTGCGAGTCAATGCCTCGACGGCCGCCTTCGTTGCATCGTAGTGAGGCGTCAAGGTATGAGGGACATGGGCATGGACCGAAGAAATATTCACAATCGATCCGCCCCGCGCCCGACGCATCAGGCGGCCAACGGCACGGGAGGTGTAGAAGACGCCCGTGAGATTGACCCGAAGCACGCGTTCCCACTCGGCCGTAGCCATGTCGACGAGCGGGGAGAACCCGATCCGGCTCATGGCCGTCAGCGCCGCGTTATTGACCAGGATGTCGATGCCACCGAGTGTATCGTCCGCCTCCGCGACGAGCGCCTCAATAGCGAGTTCATCACCGACATCGATCGATCGATGGAGCGCACGACCGCCGGCTGCCACGATCTCCTCGGCGACCATCTCCACGGCGGCGGCATCACGCCCGACGGCAACAACGGCCGCTCCCTCCGCGGCGAGCCGGGCCGCGACGGCGCGTCCGATACCCTTCCCACCGCCGGTGACCAGCGCGACCCGCCCTTCCAGCCGTCCAGTCACAGGGCGGCCACGGCGCTAGCACTAGGACAGCTATGGAGATGGCCCTGGGTCGCCGCCGGCGCGCCAATGTTGTTCCGCCACAAGAGGCATCGACGCATGGCCAACACGGGTCGGCCATCACCGCTGCGACGCAGAGATTGCACTGGTGACCTCCACCTGGAGTGGCAGGTGCGACGGCAAATATCGATGGACATCGTGATCCTTAGAATGCCGGCTCGTGGTTTGTCTGTCAATCATCGCGCTAACGTACGCCTCGTCGTTTTAGAGGCACATGGCAGAGGTGGGATGATCGGCCGGTTACGGACGGAGTTTGTGATCCCACGATTAGAGGTTTGCGCGTGACGTAGCCAAGATTTGCTCTCTCAGGCACCCCACCCTTGCCTGTGGGGTGCGGGCTCAAGGCCACTGGACACGGAGCAAAGCGTTGACTATCCAGTTGAGGCTCAAGACGGGCGAGGTCCGGTTCAGGGCCGGCGACCACGACGGCGTGTGCGTGGCGGACCGGGCAGTCGAGGGAGGGAGCGTTGCAGCGGACCGTCGGGGAAGTTCGCGGCGCGCAGCGCGGGAAGGAGGCCGTCCTCCCGCTGCTTGATGATTTTGCCTTCGCCAAACGAGGCGGGCGCCAGGTCGGTCGAGAGGCGTGCGCCATTCCCCCGTAGAAGGCTGCACTTCGGGCATCCTGTTGTTACGACAAGCCGACGACCCCCTGGGGTGCTTCCATCTTCAACTGCGCTGCTGGCGACCACCGCGGCGTCTAAGGTGGTAGCGATCAACATCGGCTGTAGCCAGCGTTCAGGCAACGGAGCATGACGACCGCGGCGGGTCGTGCCCTGCATTCATCCGACTCCCGGTAAACTGCTCGCTCGCATTCACCACGATACAGGGCGGAGAATCGATGGACCGTATAGTCTGCCGTCGGAGGAGGACGTGCTGTGAGTATCGCGACCAACCGGGAGCGATTGGTGCAGGTGGCGGTTGTGGGGCAGGTGGCGCCGCAGGAGTTCGAGAGCGGCTGGTCGACGCCGTATCTGATGTCGCACGACGGCATCCCGCGAATCGTGCCCGGGACCGGCGGCATTACCTACAACGTGCGCGTCGGCGATCGCATCAACGGGCTCGTTGGCGACCATATCGAGCCGGCGGTCTCGGCGCGCAACCCCGATCCGAAGGCGAACGGTGGTTTCAACGTCCTCTCCTGCGTCGGGAATGAGGCGACCGTCGTCTCCGGGGATGCCAAAGGCGCCAGGGGGGTTGTGACCGGGACGCATGGCGGGATCGAGCACGTCATGATCGATTTCCCGGACGACGTGCTCGCGAAGCTGGTGGTGGGAGATCAGATTCAGGTGAGGAGCTGGGGGGTCGGTCTGCAGATTGACGACTTTCCGGAGATTCGCTGCACGGGTCTCGATCCAGATCTCTTCGCGACCTGGATCACGAAGGCGACCGACGGCAAACTCGATGTTCCGGTGGCGAAGATGGCGCCCGCCGCGATCATGGGGTCCGGTCTCGGCCGGGATAACGTCGCCCGAGGGGATTACGATATCACCCTCTTCGATCCGGCGATGGTCGAGCAGTACGGACTCGACGACCTTCGTTTCGGGGACTTCGTGGCGATCATGGATGCCGACGCCAGTTTTGGCCGGCATTACTACGCTGGGGCGGTCTCGATCGGGATCATCGTCCATGGCGATTCCTTTATGGCAGGACACGGACCGGGCGTGACCGGTCTGCTGACATCTCGCACCGGCCAGATTCGTCCGGTCCTTGATCCCGGGGCGAACATCGCCCAGGTGCTCAGTCTTCGCACGTAGAGAGGGAGGATCGGAGCGGCCCGGGACGCCTACCGCTTCATCCAGGGGTCGATCGCGTCGCGCAGCCCGTCACCGAGAAAGTTGAACGCGAGCACCGTCAGCGACAGCGCCACGGCGGGCGACACGAGCATGTAGGGGTACGAGCGCAGGTTCGGGATCGCCTCCGAGATCATCAACCCCCAGCTCGGCATCGGCGGCCGGGCGCCGAGACCGAGGAAGCTGATCCCGGCCTCATAGATGATCGCCTGCGGAATACCGAGGGTTGCCGTCACCACGATCGTGGCGACGACGTTCGGCAGCAGGTGATGGAGGATGATCCGGCGGTCTGATGCCCCACCGGCTCGGGCCGCCTCGACGAACTCCTTTTGCTGGAGGGAGACCGCCTGGGCGCGCACCAGCCGCGCCGCGGGCATCCAATTGACGAGACCGATCCCGATAAAGATGCCGATCAGACCGCCGGTCCGACCGTCGAGCGAGGCGATCGCGCCGCCGAGTCCGCCGTGAGCGGTCGCCAGCTTTGCCCGCAGGAAGGTCATGATCACGATCACGAAGAGCAGACTGGGAATCGAATAGAGCACATCGACGGTCCGCATGATCGCGGTATCGATTTTCCCACCGTAATAGCCGGCGATCAGCCCGGCCGGCACGCCGATCAGTAAGATCACCGCCTGAACGACGAGTCCGACCGTCAGCGAGATCCGCGCTCCGAAGATCAACCGGCTGAGGATGTCCCGGCCAAGATCGTCCGTCCCGAGCCAGTAGCCCCCGCTCGGTGATTGGGTCACGACATCGTAGTTCTGAGCCGCGTACTCGTGCGGCGTGATCAGCGGTGCAAAGATCGTCAGCAGGGCCAGCAGGAGCAGCAGGATCGCGGAGGCGACCGCGAGCGGCGACCGCCGGAGCCGGCGAATCGCGTCCCACCAGAGCCCCTCGGTTGGTCGGGCTCGACTCGCGTCCTTCAACTGGGCGCTGCGGAGCGTCGCGGTCGTGTGCGCCATGCGGCCGGAGCCTTCCACGATGTCGCTGGTTTGTCGCCTGTCGCGACCCGACGACTAGGACGCGCCGATCCGGGGATCGAGCAAGGGGTAGAAAAGATCGACGATTAGATTCATCGCCGACACCGTCGCCCCAAGCACGAGCACGGTGCCCAGAATGACCGGGTAATCCCGGCCGGAGATACTCTGGACGAAATAGCGGCCCTCGCCGGGAATCTGATAAATCGTTTCAACAAAGAATGAGCCGGTCGCGATATCCGCGACGACGATGCCCGCGATCGTGACGACGGGCAGCAAGGCATTCTTCAGGCAGTGCCGGAAGAGCATGACGTTTTCGGAGACCCCCTTGGAGCGCGCCGTCCGCACGTAGTCCATTCGCAGCACGTCGAGCAGGCTCGATCGCATATAGCGCGCAAGGACTGCCGCGGGGTAGAGGGCCAGCGATAGTCCCGGCACGATGATGCGCGTGCTCCAGACGCCGTCCCACCCCTGGGTCGGCACCCAATGAAATCGACTGGCAAGCAGGAGCACCAGCAGGGAGGTAACGACGTAGGCCGGGGTCGAGATGCCGACGATCGAGACGAAGGTCGACAGATAATCGAGCCAGGTGTTGTGTTTGACCGCGCCGAGGACGCCGAGCGGGATGCCGACGAGGATGGCGAACGCCATCGACACACCGGCGAGCTTGAGGGAGATCGGGAAGGCGACCTTGAGAATATCGGCGACCGTCCGCGATTGCTGGCCGTAGGACGGCCCAAGGTCGCCCCTGATCGCCTTCCCGAGATAGCCGGTGTACTGACGCCAGAGGGGCTTGTCGAGTCCATAGGCGGCCTTCAGGTTCGCCTGGACCTCGTCGGAGAGCGGTTTCTCGCTGCTGTCCCACGGCCCGCCCGGCGTCGAGTGCATCAGGAAGAAAGTCAGGCTATAGATCGCCAGCAGGGTCGGGATCACGATCAGGATTCGCCGGACGACGTAGGCGCCTCGCATCACAAACTCCGAGGGCGCGCGGCGAGTCACCCTCGCCGCGCGCGGTCATCTGGCGGATGTTTGACGCTGGTTAGTGCTGGAGGATCGAGACGTACTTGAGCCATGTCCGGCCGAGAATCGGGTAGTGAACGATGCCTTTGACGTACGGCTTGATGACATAGACGCGGTTGAGGTGGAAGAGCGGGATTAGGGCCGCTTCCTGGTTGAAGATCTTTTCGGCCTGGGTGTACTGCTCGATCCGTTTGGTCGCGTCCGCCATGATGACCCCGGCACGGACCAGCTGGTCGAACTGGTCGTTCTTCCAGTGGGAATGGTAGTAGTCGGCCTGCGAGTCGAAGAGCTGGTTGTGCCAGTTGGCCGGGTCGCCCCAGTCGGAACCCCACTGGCTGAGCATCAGGTTAAAGGGCTGATCCTTCCGGGCGTTGAACCAATCCTGGAACGCCTTGTCCTCCAGCGGGTCGAGCTTGATGGTGATCCCGAGCGATTCCTTAAAGACGCTCTGCAGGTACTGAGCCGTCTTCGCTTCTTCCGAAGCGGTCGAGGTATACGTCAGGGTCAGCTCGGGGAGGCCCTGCCCGTCCGGAAATCCGGCATCCGCCAGGAGCTGCTTCGCCTTCGCGACATCTTCGCCGAGACCCGACGCCGGATCGTTGCCGGGGATATCTGGAGGAAGCATCGTCGGGGCCGGCGAAAACTCCCCCTTCAGCACTTTGCTGGCGATGGTGTCGCGGTTCATCACCATCGAGAGCGCTTGGCGCACCTTGACATCGCTGGTCGGTGCATTGGTCGTATCGCAGATCAAGAACTTGGTGCCGGAACGCGGAAAGACCTGCATCAGCGGGCTCAGCTCCGGGTCATTCTTGACCCGGTCGAGATCGGCGCCGCTGACCTGGGCCTGGTCGAGCTCGTCGTTCTCGAACGGCACCAGTGCCTGCGAGACGTTGTCGGCGAAGAGGGTATAGAGCACCTTGGTGATCGTCGGCTTGTCGGCGTAATAGGTCGGGTTGATTTCCAGCACCATATCCTGCTCGTGGTCCCACTTCGTCAGGATGTAGGGACCGTTGGAAACCATCTTACCGGCCTCGACCCAGGCGGCGCCCTCCTTGTCGACGACATGCCTGGGCACCGGATAGAAGGTCCAGGTCGCCGCCAGGAGCGGGAAGTAGGGTGTCGGTCCTTCGAGGGTGACCTGGAGCGTCCTGTCGTCGACCGCCTTGACGCCAAGATCGTCCAGCTTGGCGGTTCCCTTGTCGATCGCAGCGGCGTTCTTGATCGGATAGAGCGCGGTCGTGTACTCCGACTTGGTCGCCGGATCGAGGACTCGTTTCCAGCTCCACTCGAAATCCTGGGCCTTCAGCGGCGTGCCGTCCGACCAGGTGAGCCCGTCTCGGAGGGTGAAGGTATAGGCGGATGTGTCCGCGTTCGGCTCCATCCTGGACGCCAGGCCCATCTGGAGCGAGCCATCACGCTGGTCGATGGTGACCAGTCCCTCAAACAGATTCTGGAGCTGCTCGATCCCTTTGCCGCCCGATGTGACGCCTGGGTCGAAGCGGACTGGCTCCCCTTCCGGCAGGCGAATCGTCTGGTCCGTCGCCAGCTGATCCTGCGCCATCGCGTTGAGCAGACGCAGGCGATTCAGCGGTTGGGCCGCGACGCCCGATACGTCGAGCAGACCGAGCCCCGCGCCGGCGAGGCCAAGCGCGGTGGCGCGCTTCAGCAGGTCGCGCCGCGACCACCGTTCGATTCGAGCAGCATCATCCGCGTCCAGTCCCTGCGACACGCGCGTCGAATCGTCCGCCACGGCAGCCCTCCATTCATTCGTCCGCGCGACCGATCCCGCGCTCAGACACATTGTTGACAGTGATCGTGGAGTATAGCACCAGGGTTGGCGCGTGCCTGATCGACGGGGACGGGCGATATCGAGGGAACAAGAACCCGGTTCTGCACCGCTTGGACCGCTTTGAAACGCTCCCCGTTCCACCCAGGCATCGCCTCGGGAGCGAAGCTGCCCGGCCTTCACGACCGGATCGGGTTCGCATGTGGAGGCCGGTTGATCGCCCGATCCATGCACTCCGTCGAGCGATTTTTGCGTTAGGATGCGTGAGCTCAGGCTCGGGCCGCCCGCCGCGGTCCACCCGTCAGGAGATGGACCCGGATCGCCTACCGCGGCGACCCTCGTGGGCCAGGCAGCGCCGGCGACGACGGTCCGTTTGAGCCGGGCACCCAAAGGCCGGCAGCGATCGGTTTCCGGCCGGACATATCACCGAAGGAGCACAACGACATGAAGCTCGATCGCCGTACGCTCGTCATTGGATCCGCCACGATCGCCGCGTCGCCCGCGCTGCGTTGGACGAATGCATTCGCCCAGGACGCCACACCGGCCGCGGCCGGATCGCCCGTCGCGGATCCAATGAATCAGTTCGGGCCGGTGCAGGGTGCGAAACCCTACAAGCTGGCGTACATGCAGGTCTTCCCCGACAACCCCTTCTGGCAGACGATGAAGGAGGCGGTCGAGGCCCGCGCAAAGGAGGATGGCGTCACGGTCGACACCTTCTCGTTGCCGACCGCGAGCGGCGTCGCCGATCAGGTCAGCCAGATGGAGAACGCCGTCACGCAGAAGTACGACGGTATCATCCTCGGGACCGTCGACGCCGCGGGCATCGTTCCTGGCATCGACGCGGCAAACAAGGCGAACATCCCGGTGCTCGCCGTCGACACCGCCCCGGCGGGCGGGACGATCATCAGCCTGGTCCAGACGGACAACGTCGCGGCATCGGAACTGGGAGGCACATTCATCGCCGAGAAGCTCGGCGGCAGTGGCAAGGTGCTCAATCTGCAGGGTGATATGGCGAACCAGACCGCCCAGGCCCGGAACGACGGTTTGCACAAGGCGCTCGACGCGTCGCCCGACATCACCGTCATCGATCAAAGCAGCCACTGGCTCCAGGATCAGGGGCTGTCGATCACCGAGAACATCCTGACCTCCGACCCGGATATCAAAGCGATCTTCGCGGCCAACGACCCGCCCGCCCTTGGCGCGCTCCAGGCGCTCAAGGCGGCCGGAAAGACGGACGTCATCATCGTCGGCTTCGACGGCACCAACGATGGCCTGCAGGCCGTGAAGGATGGTGATTTCGCCGCCGATGTCCTCCAGTTCCCCGCCGCGATGGGGGCGATCGGGGTTGATCTGCTGGTGCGGAGCCTCAATGGCGAGGATGTCCCGGCCAAGGTCGACTCGGGCTCCGGTCTTGCTACCGCCGAGAACATCGACCAGTACCTGAAGTAGCGGCATCTTCAACCGGCTGGTGCGAGCGGAGGTGCGGACTGCACCACCGCTTGCCGGCCAACCATCGTCCGGGGTGCGCTACCCATGAGCGAGCCACCGCCCATTCTGGAGCTCCGTGGGGTCGGGAAACGCTTCCCGGGCGTTGTCGCGCTTGATGGTGTGAATTTCGACCTCCGGCCGGGTGAGGTCCATGTCCTGGTCGGAGAGAACGGAGCTGGAAAAAGCACCCTGGTCAAGATTTTGTCGGGTATCTATCAGCCTGACGAGGGAGCGATTCTGCTCGATGGGGCACCCGTCGTCCTTGCAGGTCCCCACGCGGCGCAGCAACTCGGCATCAGCACCGTCCACCAGGAGCTGAATCTCATCCCGCATCTCGATGTGGGTCGGAATATTTATCTCGGGCGGGAGCCGTCGCGGCGTCTTGGAGTGATCGACTTCGGGGCGCTGTATCGCGGCGCGTCCGCGCAACTGGCGACCCTCGGCATGACCTTCGACCCGCATACGCAGGTGCGGCGGCTCGGCGTGGCGCTCCAGCAGATGACCGAGATCGCCAAGGCGCTGGTCGCCAGGGCTCGCGTCCTGATCCTGGATGAGCCAACCGCCGCGATTACTGCCGAGGAATCGGAGCAGCTCTTTCGGATCGTCGACCGGTTGCGTGCGCAGGGTGCCGCGATCGTCTTTATCTCCCATCATCTTGAAGATGCCAACCGTATCGGCGACCGTGTCACCGTGCTCCGCGATGGGAAGTACGTCACGACGTTGCCGATGGCGGGGACGACACCGCGCGATCTGATCCGCCTCATGGTCGGGCGTGAGCTGACGCAGCAGTTCCCGAAGGAGCCACCCAGCCTCGGTGTGGTTGCCATGAAGGTGAGTGGCCTGCAGCGGCGAGGCGTCCTCCACGATATCTCGTTCGAGGTCCGCCGCGGCGAGATTCTCGGAATCGCCGGTCTGGTCGGTGCGGGTCGAACGGAGCTGGCCCGTGCGATCTTTGGGATCGACCGCATCGACGGTGGAGAGATCGAGATTCACGAGACGCCCGTGTCGATCACCAGTCCAGCCGAGGCGATCCGGCATCGGATCGCCCTCCTGCCGGAGGACCGGAAGCAGCACGGGTTGGTCCTGCTCCTCTCGATCGCCGATAACATCGCGATGGCGGCACCAGACAAGTTGCCCGCGCCGCCGGGTCTCGTTCCGCCGGTGCGACGCGCCCGCGCGGCGGCGCGATTCGTCGATTCCCTGCGCATCCGGACGCCGAGCGTGCGGCAGCGGACGATGAATCTTTCCGGTGGGAACCAGCAAAAGGTCGTGCTGGCCAAATGGCTGCTGACCGACGCGGACATCTTCCTCTTCGATGAACCGACGCGGGGTATCGACGTTGGCGCCAAGGTCGAGGTCTACCGGCTGATGAACGCCTTGTTGGCGGGCGGGGCGGCGATCGTGATGATCTCGTCCGAACTCCCCGAGGTGTTAGGGATGAGCGACCGCATCCTCGTCATGCGCGGTGGTCAACTCGTCGCCGAGCTCGACGGCCCGACCGCCACTCAGGAGCAGGTGATGACCCACGCGGCCGCATCGGCGAAGGAGGTCGCATGAGCACGGGCGCCGGAGTCGGGGCGAAAGGCGGGGGTGACGGAGCACCCGGGACTGGCGCGGCCGTGACCGGGCGGGGCCGGTTCCATGGCGTCCAGCTCGGTACGGTCTCTCAAACGCTCGGCTCACTCGCGAGCTTGATTATCCTGTCGCTGTTAATCTGGAGCCAGCAGAGCGTTTTCATGTCCTCCGGCAACTGGCTCAATATCACCCGCCAGGCGTCGTTCAACGCCATCCTGGGCGTCGGGATGACCTTCGTGATCCTCACCGGCGGAGTCGACCTTTCCGTCGGGTCAATCGTGGCGGTCAGCTCGGTGGCCGGGGGGCTCCTGATCTTCGATCATGGCTGGTCGATGTGGCCAGCGGTCCTCATCATGGTTCTGGCGGGCGGAGTCTGCGGCCTGCTAAACGGTCTCGTCGTGACGCTTGGACGCATCCCGCCCTTCATCGTCACGCTCGGGACGATGCAGATTTTTCGCGGCATCGCGCTTCAGCTGACCAACGGTAAACCCATTTTCGACATCACGAAGAAGGAACCCGATTTCGACATCTGGGGGACGCGCAGTTTCGGTGGCATCCCGTCGCCGGTGATCATTACGGCGGTCGTGTTTCTGATCGGCTTTCTGATCCTGCGCTATACGCGCCTCGGTTTGTATACCTACGCGATCGGCGGCAACGAGCAGGCGACGCGATTCTCCGGCGTGAAGATCGTGCGGTATAAGCTCGGTGTCTACACGCTGATGGGTCTGGCGGCGGGGATCGCCGGGGTGATGCTCAGCTCGCGGCTCAACTCGGCCCAACCAAACGTCGCGAATGGTGCGGAGCTCGACGCGATCGCGGCGGTCGTCATCGGCGGCACGTCGCTTTTTGGCGGCGAGGGGACCATCGTCGGTACCATCATCGGGGCGTTATTGATGGCGGTCATTCGCAACGGTCTGACCCTGATGCACGTCACCGCGTTCTACCAGCAGATCGTGATCGGCGCGGTCATCATCCTGGCGGTCCTGATCGACCGTTTGCGCCGGCGCACGTAGGCTGACGGTCCTCCGAGTGGCAGACCCTTCCAAAGGATGCTGATGGGATCGCCTGCCAGAACGGACCCACTCCCGAGCCGTCCGCGAAACGACGCGTGATCTCTACCTCCCGCCATCGCCACGTCGTCATCGACCCCATGTCTCGCCGCGGTAGCTCAGCGGGGGCTGACGTTGCCGCGCCATCCATGGGCAGCCGGGGAGCCGGTCGTTGGCGGTGTTGGTTATCGCTGACGTGGCGGGCCTCCCGAGCGGTGTGCCCGGGTTGACAGGCAGACGGCAGCCCAGGTGGCGGCGGGAGTGGTCTCCGCGCTCTAGGGTGGAGACAGACCCGAGCCGCACCGAGAGGAGGACCCCGATGATTCGAGCAGGTTTCACCTACATCGCCCAGGGAATGAGCTGGATGGTCGTCGCGGTGAGTGCCGACGGTCTCTGCACCGTGGTGCCGAACGACCCGATGCGCGCCGGCATGTTCGACGAGGAATTCGACGTCGCTCGCATCCCGGTCGCCCGGCTCGCGACCCGCATCGCCGCCAGCGCGCCAAGCCGCCCATCGTTGGCCGCGTGATTCATCGTTGGCCTGGTGACCGATC
>JAABUS010001736.1_pt1 | contig 45466 bp, 1 predicted proteins | sample 5560161 | NCBI WGS metagenome assembly JAABUS01 (sample SAMN10711885, study PRJNA513376) | rock metagenome | isolation source: Antarctica rocks | place: Antarctica: Victoria Land, Trio Nunatak nord | collected 2016-01-04 | reverse complement strand
GCCAAGATTTTTAAGTTAGAGTTAAGGTCTGCGCGGGAGCGCTAAACCTAATCTTAAAAGTAACTTTATAGCCCTATAGGGCAACGCTAGTAAAAATCTAATTAAAAATTCGGAATCTAGGCTAAAAATAGATTTAGTAAGATATTTATATTCCTATATAGGGGCCTTAGTCTAGATACTCTTAAAAGTTAAAGTCAAAAAAAAAAGTTATTAAATCGGTGCAATATCGCTGCTTAATCGGTACATAATGTACTTAGAATACGGGACATAAGTAGATACGCATTTCTAGTATTTTGTATAATTTCGGTGTAAAATGTGTAAAAATCGGGGTTTCCCAAGTTACCGATAATTTATAAATAATAAAGCCTTCAATAGGCCTATTAAAAAGAAATTTAAAATAATAAAAGATTTAGGCCTTTTATATAACTAGAAGAGATTAAATATATTTCGTATACTATAAAATATTTTCTCTTAAATACTAATATTAGTATATTTTAATCTAGAATTATAAATTCGAGTCGAGATAAATACCTCTAATTTAATAATATTTATAGTACTTTTATAGTTATAATAGGATATAAAATAATACCTCGTTATATTTTAATCGCGTAAGATATAATATTTAAAAGAAAGATATAAATTTATAATAAAAAGCTCCTTATAATCGTCGCGATATTTAAATAATAATAGTACTATTTTAAAAGTAAATTATATAAAGTTAAGGTCTTAATAAATTATAATAATTTAAGAGAATTTATAAATATTAAATAATTCAAACTCCTAAATAAAATAGGTTATAAAACTCTCGTCTTTTAATTTTATAATTATATATCGCTCTAGTAAAAGTAATCTAGTCGATAAATTATCGCGATATCTAGATTATAAAAACTAAAGTAATTTACTAAACTAAATATTATTTATATTATAATAAAAGTTATTAGATTTAGAAAAAACTAGTTCTAGTCTTATTATTATTAAAATATAAAACGCGTTTATAGATATAAAAGATTTAGAAATAAATAATAATTCGTTTATAATTAAGTAATTAGTCGTAGGTATATTATAAGGTTTAATAAATATAAAAATTATTTTATTAAAATCTTTAACGTTAATTATTAGAGAGGTATATTAAATAATATATTTATTTAAATTTAAAAAATTTAAATTTAGATAAGAAATTCTAAAGAGTCTAAACGAGATATTTATTTTAATAAATTATAATATAGTAAATAAACTACTCAACCTTATCGCTAGAGTTATAAATTATAAATTAATTATTTTATATATAATTACTAGATTAATAACTATATACGAAACGATTTATAATATAGAAAGTCTATCGATAGTCGAGTTAAATTATATATTATAAAAAGATAATTCTTTCTCGTAAAATAAAATCGGTATTTATTAATTAATAAATACTATATATTCTATTAAAATTTAGACTCTCGATTTAATATTACTCTTTAGATATAATAATAAAATTATATATTTATAAAGAGATTAATCCGCGAAGAGCTATTATTGAAATATTTTAATAATATTTTAATAAAGTATTTTAACGTTAAAAGAATAATAGAGTTATTATTTAAAAAATATTACTAGAGTACCCTAAAATTTAATACAAAAGTATATCGAGATATATAATCTTTATTAACGGGTTAAGGTATATAAATATTATTTTTATAACGAAATTAATTCTTTACTTTATCTAACTAGCTCCTAAAAAGAAATTATAATAAATTTTATTACGAAGTTACTACTTAATAAATATAAAAAATACTTTTATAACTCGGTATTTATAATAATAAATAAATATACTAAAATATTATAATATATCTTTATTATTAAAATTATTAATATTATAGAACTAGTAGAATTAATATATAAAGAAATCATCTTTAGGTTCGGAGTATTAGAGGGTATTATATTCGATAAAGAATTTATTTTTATAAATATTTTTTATTTAAAAGTATATTATTATTTAAAGATTAAACGGCGCCTAAATATCGTATTTTATTCATAAACGGATAATTAAATAGAATATTAAAATTAGATATTAGAGTATTTTCTAAAAACCTTTTATACTAATAAATAAAATAATTAAATAAAGTTTCTTCTAATAATTAAATAAATATATTATAACGCGTAGTGTATAACGACGCGTTTAATATTATTTGAGGTATTATATATAATTTATTAATTAAGATATATCTTAAGAACGAGTTATTTAAAGGAGAAATATTATCGGTAAAAAAAAAAATTAAGAAAATAAAAAGATCTAAAGAATATTTAAAAAGATATTAAGAAGTTATAATAAAAGTATAAAAGTATAATTATAATAAAAAGTATAGATTAAAATAATTTAATATAAATAACTTAATATTATAATTAATAAAGAATTTTATATAAAGGCGATTAAATAAAAAGCTCTCCTATAGATTAATTATATTATTTAAGATTCTCGATATAATTAAATCGTAGATATATCGCCTAGTATTATTAACGAATTATTATATTTATAATATTTTTTATATATTATTACTAGAACTATATTATCGTAAATAAAACGATATATGAATACTAGATATCTCTACCGGAATTAATAGATAATATTAAAGAATAAGAGGTAGTAGAGATTTTAAAAAATAAAAAAATAAAGAACGTAACCCAATATCTAATAAAACTAATTAATTAATTAAATAACTTTAATTAATAGAAGAATAAAGGCGTTATTATTTATATAGAAGAACTACGTAAAGTATATTATTAAAATGTAAAAGTAAAGAATAAAGTAAATAAGGAACGAAAATATTATTAATTATTAACTATAACTAGTTATTAGTCTTTACGGGTATTATAAATAATCTACTTTTTAACTTTAATTATAACGAGCTTTCTATACTATTTCTTCTTTTAATTTACGAATAATTTAAAAAATATAAATAATATAAAACTCTCTATCTTTTTCTTTAAATTAGATATTTAAATATCCTCTTTAAAAACGCTAATACTAGGACTTTTAAATATAATCTCCTCCTCTTTTAAATCCGTATCCGAAGACGTATTAGAAGATATATTAAAAGAAAATAGAACTTAAGAAATTAAAATATTATACGCGATATATTGTAATTAAGAGTTAGATCGACGGCGGGGTTAATAACGACCTTAAGATTTATATTAAAATTAAAATTAAAATTATTAAAATTATAATCCGATTTAAAAAAAGACTTTATAATATTTTTAAATAATAAACTAGACTAGAAAGTATTAATATATAATAAATATTAATCTCGTATATTATTTATATTATAGCGGATTATATCTTCAATCTTTTTTATAATAATACGAGCTAGAAACTAAAAACCTATTTATATTATATTATATTAATAGGATCGGATTTATTAAATCCTATTATATATATAAGTCTTAACGGACTTCGTATAATATATAATCCGATAACGAAGTTTATCTAAGGAGTCGTATAATTAATAATAAATAAATAAAATATTAATATACCCGCGGTATAATAGCGGAACCTAATTATATTAGTTATATATCTTTATAAAATAAAATATAACAAACCGGTAGGTAAAGATAACGTAATATATAATAATAATTATATATTATATTTACGCGGTTATTATAGGAGAAGTTATCGTAGCCGATATTTTTTAAATAATATAAATAATAAGTTTCTAAAAGAGTAACGGAAGATTATAAATATTTAATAATCTCTAGATAAAGAGTTATATTAAATATCTAAAGAATTAATATTATTAAAATATTAAATTATAATAACGAGTTATTATTATAATATACGTACTTTATTAAATAAAGTAAAATAAGAATTTTAGAAGTTAATAATAAATAATAATAATATATATACGTAATTCTTTTTAGATAGAATAAATATAAGCGAGGTTAATACTAATAAAGAAAAGAGACTTCTATATTTATATTTAAATTTAAAGTTATTAAAAAGAAAATTTAAAAAGAGAAACTAGAATATATTTATTTAAACTCTTATATCGAAGTATATATAATATATTTATATTTATACTATAGGTAAATTTATAAAGATTATATTATTAATTAGTTAGTAAATTTAAATATTAGAAATATATAAAGTTATATATATAAAAAGTTAATATAATAGTATTAAAGAAATAAAATATTAAGGGTAGAGACCGAAGTTATAGTTAATATTAAAAACTACTATTATTATACTATTTACTAATAAATTCTTTTTAGAATTATTTTATAAAATTCGGAATTTCCTTAAATTCTTATTAATCGATAATTTATTTATTATTTATTAAATACCGTAAATAAATATTTATCGTAAACGAGCTTCGCTTTTTTATAAATAAAGTAAATTAAGATATTTAGTAAATCTACGAATTATTTAATTAATCCCTAAATCTAAATAAAGATTCGGTTATAAAGTTATACGAATTTATTTCGCTTAATCCGTATTAGACGCGCCGAGTAAATAAACTCGCGTTATGTATCCGTATTAATAATATTTATTTTAGAAATATTCTTTCCCTTATTCGCCTAATAACTTTAAAGAGTTTTATCGAGTATTTATTAATATATATATTAATAACTACTAACTTATATAAATATATACTATTATACTTTCTTATAAAGATATAAAGATAGTATATTTATACTTTATTTTTAAGTTATATATATTAATCCTATAATATTCTTTCCTTTATTTATTCTACTAGGTTTAGAGGGTTTTCCGAATAATTATTATTAATAAAAAAGAATATCTACGAAAGGCTATTAATCTTTTATATTAATATTTATCGAGAAATATATATTCTATTTATATTATTTATTTATTATTTTATCCTTTATTTTCTTTAAGAGTTTAAAGAGTTTTCTTACGAATCTTTTAAAAAGAGAGGTAATTATTATATTATATTAAAACTAGACCTTAATAGTTAGGATTCGGGTTAAAGACTACGTATATAATATATAGTCTTTATATTAACCTTATTAGTTAATAAGGTAGTTAATAATTTATTAATATTATAATTAAATATATTATTATATAACTAGCTAGTTAATCTTAGCCTCTAAAGTTCTTTAGAGATTGAATTTTCTATTAAATAATAAAGATCTTCATTAAGTCTATATATTTACTTTTATATTATTATATATAACCTAGGTACTATAACCTAATAAAAGGGAAGAAGAGGGGAAAATAAATTAGATTTTTATATCTACTCATCGACGTATAAAGCCCGGTAGTAAATTTTATATTAATTTTAACTACTTTTATCCTAATTATAATATTAATCTCTATTAAATACTCTTTTCGTATATATTCCACGAGATCTATTATAATAATCTTTTTAAGAATATACGATTTTAGAGTAATATATTTAGTATTTTATAAAAAGTTATAAAGAGCTTTCTAATATATTATTTTTAAATATATTTATTTCCTATATTATCTCTAAATAAACTAATATTTAATTTATATAATAATAACTCTTTATACTATATATAATAAATATATAATTTTATAATAAAAGAATATTAACTTATTTGAAACTCTAATAAAAATATTAGATAAATAAATAAATATTAGAAATTAGAGTTAGAAGAGATTTCGTAAAAAAAAGAATCTTAATTAGAGTATTAATATAAAGATTAGTATAATTTTATACGCGGAGGATATTAATTAATAATTAATAAATAAATAACTATAATCCGTCGTTCTAGGATATTATAATATATATTTATTATTTAGATTAAGAGTAGTATATAACTTCGTCTATTTAATCGCGTTATTAAATCTTAATTAATTTTAATTATATAATTATTACCCTATAAATAGTCTATAACTACGGTTATATATAGTTTATTAACGAGTATAATAATTAGTATAATTAATAAGTTTTATTAATACTCTTAAAGATATCTTTTAACTATATTTATTATAGTCCTAATTAATAAAGTATATATACGCGTATTTATATATTATCTATAAAAGTAACTCTACCCGAGAAGAGAGAAAGAGAATAGTTTTAAATCTTATATTTTCTTTACTCTTCCTCTTCGTCTAGAGAAAAAAAGAGAAGAGAAAGTAATCTTTACTCTATTATATAATATAATAATAACTAGAATAAAAGTTAAGTTTAGGCTCTCTTTACTCAATACTATATAATATACGAATAATCTATATTTTATAATATTCGGAGTAACTTCGATATCCGTTTTATTATTTTTTAGGTCGTAGAGAATTATTTAGATAAATTAGTTTTATATTAAAATTAACGAGATCGATTTATTCTAAAGTATATTCGAAGTTAATATATACTAGAGATTATATTTTTCGGAAGTATATTAATTAATATTAAATTAAATAATAAAGTTTTTTTCTATTTTATAATTACTACCTAGTTCGATAATTTAAATAATTTAGTCGAAGTATATTATATAGATATCTAAACCGAGTTTAAAATATATTAAATATATAGTCTTTTAAGCTAGACTAGAATAGGACTAATTAAGAAAGAAAGTTGAATTTAAATAAAAAGAGGAATTAGTCCTAGTAAAGAATAAAAAAAAGTAGTATTCTTATTTTATTCGATTTAAGTTTCTATAGTTTTATTTAAATCGTCTTTATAGTTAAAATCTATTAAACCCTAATTAAGCTAGGAAATATTAGAGTAACGATATATTAATAATATTATAATACGCGTTATTTAGTACACTCTAATAGTATTATATATATATAATTTAATTAACTAAATTTAAATCGTAGTTATTAATATTCTAAATAATCTCTAACTTCTATAAACCTCTAGATTATAAACTACTAGTATAGTATATAAATTTAAACTATTATAAAGTTTATATTCTTAATTTTAGAATCGTTACTACTAGTTATTAATATTTAGTAAATTTAGCGATATTAGCTCTCTAATTTAATACTAAACTCTATATAATTTAAATAAATATTAGAAGAGTAATTAATTAATTAATTTATTTATATATCTACTCTAGTAAAACTACTTTACTAATAAGGGAGTTCCGCGAATACTTTTTTAATAGAGTTACTAGCGGCGTTTACTAGTTATTAAAGAAACCTCGTTAATTAAAAACTCTAATTTATTAATAATTTATTTCCTCTTTCTACTAGTTAGTAGCCGATAGTTATAGTTATTCTAAAATATTATTTATTCTTTTCTCCGTTTCTCTTTTACTTTAATTTTAAATTTAATTTATTTATTTTATAGGCCTATAGGCCGCTTTATTATAAATTTATTAAATAATCGATATTTATAACTCTCCGGCCGGCGGTTTCTTTTTTTTCTTCCTCTTCTTTATAAGTTTAAATATATCGCTAGGTCCTAATAATAATTTAAATTATACTAGTTATTCTTTAATAAAAGAGAATTAGCCGAGTTATCCTATTTTTATTATTTACCGCGCGGTTATATATATATTTTAAGCCTATATTAATATCTTTTCAAAATTATATATATTTATTTATTTTATTAACTCTGTTTTATCCATAGCTAGTTCCGGGTAAAATAATAATATATACTTTATACTTTATTTTCTTTATCTATACTAGTAATTATATAAATATTTTTATTTAATATAAAAACTTATTTAATCCGATTTTATTATATTTTAATTATATTATTATAAAGTTTTTAACTTTCTTTAATTAATTATAATAATCGAATTAATCCCCGAATAAATCTTTTTTTTAAACCGGGTTAATAGTTTATATAAAGATTATTATTTTATAACTCTATTATTTATTTAATTATTACTAGCGGGCCTAGTTTTTTACTCTTTAATTAATAATATTAATATTTTAATACTCTTCGACGTTTTCGATTAAGTTTATTTAGTTTTTTCTCCTCTTTATAATTATAACTACCTTATATTATTCTTTAAATCCTAGGACGCGAAGTACCTAGGCTTTTTTTTCCGTCGACGGTATTAAAAATATTTATTATTAATTACCTCCCCTATACTAAAGTTTATTCTAGATCCGTATATTTCTTATAGTTATAATTAAATAGGTCTCTCGACTAGTTTAATATCGTATTACTAGGCGGTTTAACTAGAGATTAATTAATATAATTATTAATTTAGTTTTAAATATTAGAATTAGGGTAATTTTAAATACTTTTAAAATTATTTTAAAGTAATTATTTTAAATAATTACTAGTTTCTTTATATATCTCTTTATAACCTCCGTTATTCTCTTTAATTAATATTATATCGGAGCCGTAAATATTAATATTAATCTAACTACTATATTATATACCGTTTTATACTTCGCGAAGGTAGCGCTCTATATCGAATTAATTAAATACTTTATAGCGCGGCTTTAATTAATCGCTTTAATTTTAATTTAGGTTAGATATAGTTCTTATTTTAATTTTAAATCGATATATAATCTTAAAAACTTAATACTCGTTTTAGGTTCGATAACTATATTCTTAAAATTTATTATTATTTTTATATTAAACTTCTTTAGCGTTCGAGATATATAAATTAACTCGTATTTCTAGAGAGTAAATAATACTTTATAAATAATTATTTACTTTAAATAAATATCGTAGGCCCGTTTTAAATTCGTATAATTCTTTTTTATACTCTCGCTATAGGCGAGTAAATAGACGTTATTTATAAATCCTCCGACCTATATTAATAAATTTATTTTAATATATTCTTTAATTAATAGTATATTAAAGAATAAAAAGAGTACCGGTAAGATAGGCGATTTTTATAAAATACCCGTTATTATCTCCTCTATTATACTCGTTCTTTTTTTAAATATTACGGATATAACTTTATCCGATAAAAAGTTTATTATCTAGTTAATAATTAAGCTAGGTACGCTTTTTATTCGTAAATTATATAATAATCTTTTATATAAAACGTTATTAAACGCTCTCGTTATATTTAATAATAATAAGTTTATTACCTTTCCCCTCCCGTTCTTACTATAGTTCTATATAATATATATTATATTTATAAAGGTCTCTAGCGCGGTTTTTATTAAACGCTTTTATTTAATTTTTATTTATTATAATAATAGTAGTTTATATTCCTCCGTTATATTATTTGATTTTTTAGAGATAACTATTTCTAGCGCTTTATTAAGTATATCGAGGAGTATATTAAATCTATATAATTTTGGCTCTAAATAATCGCTTTTCTTCGATTTCTTAAAAATTATTATATTAATTTTTTTAAAATACCTCGAGTAGTATCCCTATTCAAGGTAGGCCTAGAATAAATAAATAATAATATTTATTACTCCCGTTTTTATTATAGTTTTTACGAATTAATTCGAGATTTTAATTATTCCTAGTATTTTATTAATAACTAGGTATTATATGATTTTATATATTTTTATTTTAATTATTTCCTAGTTTATTCTAACGGGCTTTAGGTATTTTATTCTATCGATATAATTTAAATCTACCGTCGGTAAAGGGGGGAATAATACTCTTTATAAAGTTTTTATTTTACTCTCGAAATCTTTAATCTTTCCTTCTTTATCATCTTTAATAACTAGGAATTAAAGGAGTTCTTTAAAATAATTATTTTTCTTTCTTCTTTATCTCGCGAGCTTTTATACTCCCGCCGGTTTTAATAAAACTTTATATATACTTTTTTATTAAAAAAATATTTTCGTTCTTCGAATTATATATATTCTTTTATTATTTATTATATTTAGGGCCTTCTTTATCTAAGTATTTTAATTTTATTTATACTCCTTTATATATTCCTTTATCTTTAATATAATATTAATATAATAGGAGTTTTAATAAGATTTAGCTCCTTAATATAAACGGGTTTATAAAATTATAAATTTAATAATTTTTTAGAAATCTCCTATTATCTTATTTAAATATTAGTCGATATCTTTATTATTTTTAAACTTTAGTTTCTTTAGTATTTAATAAAAGGATTTTATACTTTATTATATTTTCTCCCGGGTAGTATTATCCTTAATCTTTTTTAAATATAACGAGTATATAGTATTACCTCTTCCTACGCCTACTTGAATTCTATTACTATTAATTTATAGTCGGAGTTATAATATAGGTCTTCGCGGACTATAAAGTTATTTATAATTTAATACGCTCCTTTTATAAATAATAATAAATCGATTATATTTTCTTATCCTCGGGCTTTCTATATAATAAATAATTTTAATAATTTTAATTTTATTTCCCTCGACTCTATTATCCCTAAGAGATAATTAGTTATAATATAATATATATATTATTTAGTATTATTCTAGGTAGGGTAATAGAGGTTAAAATTTTTTAAAAGAATATATTTACTTTCCTCCGCTAGCGCTTCCTCTAGTAATAATAATATTAATAAATTATCAATCGAGGTATACTATATTAATAATAAATTATATATATTATAGATTTATACCTCTTTATAATAGGGGATTTTTCAATTAATAGTTTCCTCCTCTTCGATTTTATTTAACCGAGATTCCTTTTTATTCCTTCGCCTTTTTAATATAATCTTTATAAAATATAAATCGCCTTTATAGTAGACTAGCTCTTAATTATTTATATCGATTCTTTTATTTATATAGAAGTATATACGGGTCTCTAGGCCTCCCTTATATACTAGGTAGAAATAATTAATAATATTATTATATAGCGCCTAGGTAATAGGCTTTTAACTAGGTTCTTAAATAACTAAAACATCGATATTTTTAATTTACTCGTCTTAGAGTAACCCTATTATTAACTTCGATTTTTTTCTAATATTATACTATACGACTTTAAATTAAATACTATAATTTATTACTTATTAATATTATATTTATAAATTCCTTATTTATTTCCTAACTACTTAATAGTATTAATTCTAGCCGGTTTTTATTTAATTAATCGAATATTATTCCTAGAAAGTTATTTAGGACTTAAAGAATTATTTACCTAAATATTATTATTAGTTTATTATTTTATCTCGGCCTCCCTACCTTCCTAGGTATAATAATAATATTTTAAACTTTATTAATTATATCCGTTATTATTTTTCTTTTCCTCGCGCCTTTAGCTAGTATTAGTATAAATTTATTACTAGTTAATTATACCTAAAAACTTAAAGTTATTATCCTCGATAATACCGCGAATTATTTAAATTTATTCTTCAATTTTTATTAAATCCGGTATATTTTCTTTTATTTAATTAGGTATATTTTATTTTAAGATTTATAATATCTAAAATAAACCGCGTAGCGCTTTTCCTTCGGGCTTTTAGTATTATATTTATATAATTAATATAATTCTATATATATCTCGTATTTAGGCTAGTTTTTATAAACTAGAGTTATATAACTATATCTCTAGTAATTAAAATACTACCTCGGGTTATTTATTCTCTCCTACTTTTTATATAATAATAGTTATTCGCTTTCTAGGAACCCGTCCGTTGTTAATTTATTTACTATATCTAGGTCCGGGATCTTAAGAAGGAGTATTAAATATATTTTTTTATAACTATATTCGTCTAGTTTAAGGGCGAACCCTAGTTATTTTATATTTATAATATTTAATCCCGGGTATAACCTATAGTTATCTTTTTATAATAACTTTATTATTATTTTTTAATTATTTATATCGACGGCCTCCTTTCTTATACTATATATTATTATTATATAGGTTTATCTTAATACTCTCGCCGAGGAGTTAATATTCTTTATTTATTTAATTATTTTCTCTAGTTTTTACTTTATCTTTATCGTTATATAATATAAAACGAAGTCTCCTCTCGTTATTTATTTTACCCCGATAATCGACTCCGTTATTAAATAAACTCCGTTCTAGAATATTTTAATTAATTAAAAATTAATTATTTTCTTAAATTATCCTCTAGCTTTAATATGATTTATTTTAATTATTAATTACTTCGCCTTCGCGCTAGTCGCTATTATAAAGGAAGGGGGGTTCGTTTCGACTATATATTTTAATAGGATAAATATATTTCTATAAATAATTTTAACCTAATTTTATATTAATAATATAAATATACTCCTCGCCCTAAATTTTTAGATCTCTTATTTTAGTAACTCTATTTAGGCTAGTTAGAGTATATATTTTTCTATTAATTTTTATATATAACTAAGAATTATTCTTAATATAATTTATATTAATTATAACCCGCGGTATATTATTTATTATACTTTCTTATACTCTATATCTTTTATAATCTTTATTATAATTATTATTAATTTTTCTAATATTTTTATACTCTTTTTATACTCTCCTATTCGATTATTTATCTCTTTTATTTATTATAACGTTTTTATTATATTAAAATATATTAATAGTTTATTTCTACCCTCTACCCTAGTACTTTAAATTTTATCTCTATTATCTTTATTTCTTTTTATCTTAACTAATTTCGTACCCCTAATAGAATTTTCCTCGTTATATAATACCCGTATTTTAAGATAATTTATCTCTTTAACCGAAGAATACGAACGATATTTCTTCCTAAAATTAGAAAAGTATTATATAAATAATTTTATAATATCCGTTATCTAGTATACTTCGATGATGTTATATATTTATATTTTAATTAAATTAATTTAAACCGTAGTTAATAATATTTTAAAATAATATTTAGTTTTTATAAATTCTTATATTATAAAATACTAGCGCGCTATAAGCGTACTATTAATATATACTATAAATATAATTTATTATATAGTATATATCTTTGATTTTAGAGTCTTTATCGCTATTTTTTATTATTAAATAAATATAGCGATATTATCTCCTTAGTTTAATAAAGTTACTAAAATTTAAAATCTAGGAATTTCTAATATTATTCCTACTTGGCTAGATCGCTAATTCTAAATATTTATATTAGATTTTATATCAACCCGATTTAGCCTAGATATTTACTAGATATTTTTATATTAAGACTTTTTTAAATTTATCGAATAAAAGAATAAAGTAGATATAAAGTTTTAAATAAAATAAAGAGTTACTAAATAATAAAAAGAGTAGTATTATAAAGTACTATTACTTATTATTTTAGAATAATATATTAATTTTAGTATTTTATTATACTTTAGATATAGAGCTCTTTATTTTAAATTTTAATTAAAAAATATTCGAAAATAAATCTTTAAATATAAAAAATTCTTTATAATATTTAATAAATATTATAATCTATTTTATTAAGAAAAAGATTAAATTTATATAAATACTATATAATATATTATATTATCTAATAAGCCTATACTTTTAAGGCGAAATTAATAAATATTATTTATTTATTTTTAATAAATATATTTATATATATTCTAAATTTAGTCAAGTATATTTTATAAATTAAATATTATTTATTTTACTAAAATACCGCCTTTATTATATTAGGTTAGATTTCAAAAAAGTCTATTTATATTTCTAATTTTATATCTCGCTCTTATATAATAAATATAATATTTATTATTATTAAACTAGTTCTTACCTTTTTATTTAGAGATTTAATAAGTTTTAATTAAATCTAAATTATTATTAGTGATAATCCTATTAAGACTTTACTTCTAGGATTATTTATAAAGAATAAGATTTTATATTTATTATAAATTCTTTAAATATAATATAAGAGTTTATTTAATTTAACTAACTAGTTTATACTCTAGTATAATTATTATAATTAATGATTGAAATTAAATAGAAGGATTTATTTTAAATACGGGAAAAATATTATTTTTATATTTAATTACTTATAAATATTTCGAACTTTATAATAATTTTTTTTACTATTAAAAATATAATATAATTTATTACTATTACTAATTAAATCTCTATATAAATTTACTATATAATTATTTTAGATTAAATCGACCTTTTGTAATAATAATAATTTATTTATTTTATAGAGACTAGCCCTAATTAAAGGTAAACTATAAAATAAATAGATTTTTAAATAACTAGAACTAAAGAGAGAAAGTATTTGAATATAGGAGGCTCTATAATATAAATATATTAAGACGCTAGTATTAAGATATAATACTCTAGGGTAATATACCTAGTATAAAAACTAGGTTTAATTAAAGGTAAATTATAGAGGGTAAAGAAATTAAATAATTAGAATTAAAGAAAGAAAGTTTTATATATAAAAAGAAGAGCGGCTTAAATAGCCCTTAGAGTATACTAGGAATATAATATACTAGTACCGATAAATATAACTTAGTAATATTAATTCTTAAAGTAATATACTAAATCGCTATAGAATAGTAATATTATAAAGTATTAAAGTAGTAAATATAAATATAGGTTATAATACCTAGTATATAATACCTTAGGGTTATAATATATTTTTAATTATAGAAGAAGTACTAAATCCTAAATAAAAAAGAAGTTTCAATAAATATTAATATAATATATTTCTATAAAGCCTACCTAAAGTTTATTTTTTATATATCGGATTTTTCTTTATTAGGATTTATTTTTAATACCTTTTTATCCACTTTTAATTAAATTAAATTTTTATATTTAATTAAAACTCCGTTAAAGTATAATACTTTTTTAAATTTATTATTACGGACTTTTATTAGTAGATCTAAAATAATTCATTACTCTAAATATACTACTTTATATTTTAAATTAGAGTATCTTTTTACTATTAAATTATAATTAATTTAGGATATAATTATCTCTATTAATTATAATTATATTATAGAGATACTAACTTTAAATATATAATTTAGAAAAATATTTTACTTTCTTCCTTAATACTTTATTAATAATATATTTTCTATATTAATGATACGTTCTTTATATTCTAGTATAATAGTATTAAATTATTATATATTAACTCTTTTCATACTATTAAGTTTAGTTAATAAAGTTCTTAATAATATTAATAACTTATTAAGAAATTATAAAGAGGCCGAGTTTTAAAAATACTAAAATACATTTCTCCTAGATATATTCTCTAATAATACTTACTTTTAGCTTTGAATATAATACTAGTATATTATATTATACGATCTATATAAGAATTATATATTTGAATTAATATACTTTTCTCTTAAATTAGTAAATATATATTAATAACTTAAAATATTTATTTAAAAATTAGGCGAGTTATTAGGTTATTTCCGAATTAACTAGCTAATTATAAAAATTAACTTTGAAGTTATTTTCTCTTAAATTTATATTATTTCTTAATTACTTTAAGTTTAATATAACTACTCCGGATTTAAAAGAGGATTATATTAATTCTCGTTCAGTTAACGCGAGAAAAGATTAGTATTTTTTTACTAAATTTATTATTAGGAGCTAAATAATAAGCTCGAAGATATTATATAAACTATAATTATTATTATTATAATAATAATATAATTTAGTAATTAATTAGGATTCTAAAGCCGTTTTAAATATATTTAGTTAATTATAATTATAAAATATAAAAGAGATACTAGAATATCGAATAAAATATATAGAAAATACATACTAGTTAAAGAGTTTATATTATCTAATTTATTGAGTAGTAAAGATTCGCGGTAGCGATTCTTAAATAAAGAATATAAATCTTATAATAAATTAAATTTATAAAAAATATTAGTAGTATACTAGTAATTTATTAATAATTTATAAAATAATAATTTATAAAAATAACTATTATTCGGACTATTAGTAATTATATTTTAAATTTATTTAATTAGATTATTTATATAAAGTTATTAATAACGCGTATTATAAAATTATTAATATATTACTCTTATAATATTATTCTAGCCTATTTAAAGTTTATTTTAATTTTAAGTAAAAAATAATTTCATTAAAATTTTAAAAACTTAAATTAAATAGAATAAAAATAATACTCTTTTATTATTTTATATAAAGACTAATATTTCTTTTTATTTAAATTTAACTTTCTTTTTAAATTAATATTATTCTAGTCTAGTTTAAATATCTATATAAATAGTAATAAGATATAAGTATATATCCTACTAACTACGAATTTTAAATTATTATTAATAGTATTTAGAGAGTTAAGAGATCTTGTATTATAATATATTAAATTAAATTCATAGCGGTATTTATATACTTAACGCGGTTATTAAGAAAATTCTTTAATTTATAACCTCTTTCTCCTCCTACTCCTTTTTTAAGAAACTAGACTTATTAATAAATAATATAATAATAATATAATTAAGTATCTCGAGCTAGTTATAATATTAGCGCGACGCGGCTAGAAAAGAGAATTATAATAAAAATACGATTATTATATATAATTAGAAAAAAAGGATAGAATAAATATATATATATAAAGTTAAAATCTTAGATTAAATTAAAAGCTTTTATCTAGTTATTTATTAAATATTAGTATTAATTTAAAATATATAAAGCTTCTTCTATCTATTAAGTTCTATAATAATTTATATAAAGTTTAATAAAACTAGGAATTTCTCTCCGCTATTAGTAAGTAAATAAAATCTAAATATATAAAATAAAAATTAAATAAATAAATAGATCTTTATTTATACCTCTAGATATAAATAAAAATATAGAGTTAATACTTCTAGTAGCTAGATAGTACTACTAAGATATCGGCGAAATATTAAATTTCTATTATAGGGTAAAGTAGTAGTAAGGCGGGTAACTATTAAAATTTAAATTTACGCCCTAGTATTTACCTTTTTAGAGACTAGTATATATCTTAATATTATTAAATCTAGTCCTACTACTCTATAGACGAATTGATATCTTTTATACTATATACTATTATATTAAACCTATATTATATAGTAGTAACGATATATAATAATAGTACTATAAATTTGATATATAAGTAAGAATATTTATAATAGTTATAAATAGTAGTCTCATAATAAAACGACTAATATACTCTCTATTAACTACTTTAATTATAAATTGTATTTATATTATATATCTATAGTATTTCTATACTACTCTCTATTATCTAAATACTTTTAAGTTTTTTATTAACTTATTGAATTAACTTATTTTAAACCTCTATTATTCGGGGTATCTATATTAAAATACCCCTCTTTTTTTCTAATAAACTAAATATTTAAAACGTCTCTTTAATTACTTCTTTTATATAAATAAACCTCTATTTACTAGATATACGTCTAGCCTAGTAGACTAGATATCGTTATAGAAAGATAAAATAATATTAGCCTCTTAAATACTACTCTTATATTATTTCTCTAATATTACTACTTTTCTATTTATTTTAATTTATTATCCTGGTTATTACTTTAGTAGATATTTAACTAAACCCTCTTATTATTAATTTTACATATTCTCTAAAAGTATTCTTAAATCTAGATAAATATATTATAGAGTAGGTAAAATTTCCTCTTAATACTAAATGAATTATTATTTAAATAATTATAAGATTTTTTATTTTCCCTATTCTTATACCTCTTTAATATATATTAAAGAGAGATAGAGAGAGAATACTCTCTAGTTATAATATATTTAGAATATACTAGAATTAAATAGTCTAATATCTAATTACTTTAAATTATTAATAAAGTATTTATAATACTATTTATTAATACTATTCGAAAAGATATTTAAAAATTATATTATCGTTTATAAAAAGATTAGTTTTTAGGAATAGAAATTAAAAATAAAGAAATAACTAAAAAGCTATTTATAAATATAAAGACTATATTTAATTAAAAGTAAATTATAGAGAGTAATAAAATAAATAATTAAAACTAAAGAAAGAAAGTTTTATATATATTGAAAAAGTAGTTTAAATAGGCCTTAGAGTCCGCTCAAGATATATTATACTAGTACCGATTAGGTATAATTTAATAATATTAATTTTAAAAGTAATATATTAAACTATTAAGAATTAAGAATATTATAAAATATTAAAATAGTAGGTTAATAGTAAAGTATAAATATAAATCGGAATAATAGATCTTTTCGACGGTTTAAATTATAATAAAATTACTATAAATTAAATAAATAATAGTATATATTAAAATAGTATAAATTAAATCTACTTTTTAAAAATTAACGATTTAGATTAAATAGAGTTAATTAGGGTTTCTAGGTATAGAAGAAGCGAGTAAACTAAATAATTAAAATAGTATTAATACTAGAGTAATTACCTAGAATAAGTTAAAAGTCGAAAATATTAAGTTTTTTAATTTTAATAATAATCGGAAGAATAAACTATTTATCTCGAGAAGATATATTATATATAAAAATATCTTTAGATTCAAGGATTATATTAATATAATTTAGTTAATCGGTGAAGAAAAAGTATAAAAGTTTCTATTTTTATATTTTAAAGAAATTGCTCTTAGTCAAATTATAATAAAATAAATATTAATATTAAAATATTAATACGTATCTTCAATAACTCTAAATAAATAAAGCGATTTATTAAATAATTTAAAATAATTTAAAATAAGGTTATACGTAAGTTTCGTTTTAATATATATAGATTTAATTAAATATATACTAGTAAAATATTCAAGTATATACTAATAGACTTTTAAATAATATACGAATAAAATATTTTATTTAATTAGGGCGGCCGATATCCCTAGTATATTCTAATAAATATTTATAATTTATAATTATATTAACTCTAAATTTAAGCTTTTTATTAATTAATTTTAATTTAATATTATATTAAATAACTTTTTCGATTTATATAATAATAAAGAAGAGGCCTAGATAAGAATATTATAGAATAATTAAATAATTAGGCTTATACTATCTCCTAAACTAGAAGTTTTATAATAAAATTAATAGAACTATTAATAACCTAACTAATTCCGACCGTAATAGAATTAGAAGTTTTAAATTATCTTTTATTAATTCTAATATCCCGCTTATTAGAGTACTCTAAGTATTTTTTAGATATAGATATAATTTTATTAAATATAGACGCTTTTTACTTAATTATAAATTATTAATAATAGTTTTAAAAACGTACTTTTTTCTCTAAAAGTAGAAATTATCTTAATTATTAACTACGCTAAGAAAATTATAGGTTTATAACTAGTAGCTATAATTTTAATTATTTTAATTATAATATTAACTCGCCTAAATAGATCTAGTATTATATATATTAGGAGTTATTCTCTTCTAAAAAAATACTATATAATTATTATAATTTATATTTATATTTTATTATTAACCTATTATTTTAATACTTTATAATATTATTAATCTTTAGTAGTTTAATATAATACTTTAGGAATTAATACTATTAAATTATATTTAATTAATACTAGTATAATATATTTTTAATATACTCTAAGAGTTTCTTAAATCGCTTTTTATATATATATAATTATAACTTTCCTTTTTTAATTCTAATTATTCTATTTTTTTACTCGCTATAATTTACTCTTAATTAAATCTAGTTTTTATATTTAATTAGAATTTTATTAAAGTATAATAAATTTTCTTTTACTATTATAGTATTTTATTAATAAATTTTTTAAAATAATTTAATACCCTAAATTATATATTTATTTTAAACTTCGGGATAGAGTATTTCTATTCTAGATTATAAATAATTTAAAATATAATTATTTCTAGCTATTATAATCGTACTATAATAATCGTGATTAATTTATAAATTTTAGAAAAAATAATCTTAAATATATACTCTTAATACGAATTTTCGAAAAATACTTTTTACTCGATTATAATATTAATAATACTTTCTCTAAACTTTTAATATAATATCGTTATATTATTATACTTTATTTATTTCAAAATTACTAAATTCGGTTTATATACTCCCGAGCGATATCGGCTATAAGTTAGAGGTTATTTATTTCGAAAGAAATATTAAAATATATTTTTCCTAACTTTCTTCTCTAAAAATCTACGTCGGTAAATCGAAAACCGGCTTTAAGGGCTCGGATTTAGGCGTACGTTACCTCAGGCGCCCGTAGGGCCCCGAGCGCTCGACGGTAGCCCGACGTAAACTCGGAGTTAATACACGATAACCTCGGGCGCTCGATAGTAGTACGGAGTTAATACGCGAATAACCTCGGGCGCTCGAAGGCGCTCGATATATACCCGAGGCTAAAATTAAACTCATATTTTAAAAATTACTCTAGAGGCTAGATTATATAATTTAGGGACTAAAATTTTGAAAATTCTTAATATTTTACAATTATTTTTATTAATAATAGTAATCTCTTAGAATTATTTTTAATATTAGTAAATTTTAATCCCCGGAATTAATCGATTTAGGCGAAATCCTCGCGCGGGTAATATATAGGCTATATACTAGAGTATATATTAACGCTATAATATACGATAGCGGCAATTATGAGGGTACGATAATAATAGCGACTATAGTTATAATAAGAGTTATAATTATAAATAGGGTTATTTATAAAGATCTAGGTTATAAATAGAGATTATAAACGGGGGTTAAAATTAATAACGTATTTCTAATTTAACGCCCGTTAATAGTTATTTTAGGTTTATTTAATATATACCCGAGTAACTTTAAATCTCTTAATTATATACTTTAGACACTTATCGAGTCGGTAGATAAATATTATATTTAAGATTCTTAAGGCGCCCGTCGAGCTCCCTAAATTATAATCGAGTTACTTTTTATTTTACCGACGTAATATAGTATTAATATATTACTATTTACTAGTTATATTAAAATTATATTATTTAATAACTAGATTTACTAGGAAATTTAAATACTAGCGGTAATTTATTTAAAAATACCTAGTTTATAAATTCGGGTTAATAGATTATTTATTTTCGAATTATTTAATTATTAAACCGGTTAATTTTTAAAACTAACTTTAAAGTCGTTCTTTTTTAAATTTATATTATTCTTAATCGCGCTAGACTCGATATAACTATACTAGATTAAAGTAAAGACTATACTAGTCCTAATTCGGCTAGCTCCCGAAAGAATCGATATTATATTTTCGATTTTAATATTAATAAACTAGGAAATAACTCTAAGAATATTATTATAATATAGTTTAATTAATAAATTAGAAAAGACTCTATAATCGTTCTAGAGGCGCTAAACTAAATAAAGTTATAAATAACGGAAGACGAGCTAGAATTTAAAGAAATTTAGAATATATATATAATATAGGTCGCTAAATTAGAAGTAGAGTTAAATTATATTTATATTATTTTAGAGCTAGCCTAAAGTATAACTAAAAAGTATTATTATAAATTAATTATTATTATAGATTTAAATATATTTACTATCTACTCAATTCTTTTAATTTATTAAATAGAAAAGACCCTACCTTTAATAACCGGGGTATTTTAATATAGGATAAATTACGAAATAATTTAAATTTATTTCCTAACGAATAAATATAAATACGCGAATAAATAACTCCTACCTCGTCGTCGCTAGAATATCGTTAATCTAGATAGAAATACCGACGATATACTAGCCCTTCTCAAGACGGTACTAGGTAATATTAATTATATTTATACTACTAGAGTCTAATTTAATAGATAATAATAAGACGCTAAAATAATACGTAGATTCTTTATTAAATTTACTATATTAATAACGAATTTCGATAATACGATTAAATTAAATATATATAATTTCCGCGTTAAACTTAGTCCGATAATTTGGAAATAAATCGCCGGCGTTATATTAATTACGCTAAAAGAGTTAACCGATAAATATACTCGGATAAATTATAATCTACGATAGGATAAAACCTCTAGAGGTAGACTTTTTTCTAAAAATAAACTCTTTTTTAAAATAAATAATCTCTTTTTTAAAACCCCGGCCGATATTAAAAATCAAAGATCTACTCCTAATTACTCTACTATTTTAAATTTATATAAGTTATTATATAAAGAACGTGTCGCGTTAACCGAAAAAACTAAATATTTTAATTATAAAATATTAAATTACCGCGCTAGAGTATATTTTAAACGGGATCTAGTTATTATAAATTTCCTATTTTCGAATAATACTAAATACGACGGTCTATATAATATTATAGATATCGAGTTAGTATAAACGATATTATTAAATTCGTTAACTTTAGGTTCGGAAAACGAATAATCGTTTCCTAAAACGCGAGAGATAATAAAGAGATTCTTTCTATTAATACTAGTAATTTAATACTAGGGAATATATAAATTAAATATATATTTATATTTACCTACCTATTATTTATACTATTAAATTAATATATTATTAAATTCCTAGCCGATACGGGCGTAACTAGCTATTAATAAAAAGACCGCGTAAATTATTTATAAATTACTTTAAATTCTATCTAGTTTTCTTCTAAAACTAAAATCTTTAAAAGAGTTTAACGGTAAAAAGATTATTTAAATAATATTTTCTAAATTTTTTTTAAAATTATATCGAAATACTTTATTATTTATATATTACGAATTTAGGAGAATATTTTATTATCCTCGGTAAACCTTAAATAAATAAAAATAAAAATATATTAAATATAAATACCGATATTATTTATTTCCTCTCCGATACGAAAATTTTATTATTATTAATACTACTAGACTCGAAAGTACTAGAATTAATATAATTTTTAAAATCGTTAATCCCCGGCTAAAAGAGTTTATTCAAATTCTAAAAAAAGACGAAAATTAATTATTTACTTTATAATTAACTAAATATTATTTAAAGTTATTATTCGGTAGTAAAGTTACTAGGATTAATTCTAGCCGGTTTATATCTTGGCGAAACGTCTTTAAAAAATTGGAATATATATATTTTAATATAAATTACTATATAGTAAAACTCTATAACTACTAGGGAAATTATTTTAAAGAAATTCCTCGGATATTTTCTAAATAATACTCTTTATTAAAATATACTAAGGCTTAATATATTACGTGACTTAGTTACGTGATCTAGGATCTATATATAGATCCTCTATAGTATATTATTTTACGTATTCCTATAGTTTTATAGAATAATTAAGAGTTTTTCTATAATTTTAATAAATTATAAGCGCGAGTCGTATAGCGACCGTGATAGAAAATATATATTTTATATTTAACTAATATACCTACCTATTTATAATATAATTAATAGTGGTATTTATAGTCTAATTTACTCCTACGAAGTTTAACGATTATTATATTATAATATATAATATATTATAACTTTTAAATAATAGTTATCGGTTGTCGGGGTATATAGTATAAAATCTAGTAAAAAATTAGGACTAATAAATTTGTTATCTTTATAATTAATTAAGATTAAATCTATTAACTAGTCTCTAGAGTAATACCTAGTTCCTGAAAAGAATATTAATATTACGTAGAGATTTATTATTATTAATAACGATAATACTAATTATCTAAATATTATTTTTATTAAAGTAGGGTTTATATTAATTTTATTAATATGAATAATACTCTTTACTAGCTCCTATTTCTCGATTCTATCTACTAGAGCCGCCTCCGACTCCGACTTTATAAAAATTATTAGGAGTAACCTCCTTTCGAGCCTTAAAACGGTTTTTTAATTCTTAGATTTATTATTAATCTCTATAGATCCTATCTATCCTATTAATCCTAACGGATTACTATTATTATTACGCTAGGAGCGGCTAGAAATATCTATATTTAATTGAAAAATAATTATCTAGGGCGTTAGTACGGTTAGTTATATTAGGATTATTTAGAAAAGACTTATATCTAGTAGTAAACCGGTTATTTAGAGTATTAACTCTACTAGTTATATTATTTCCCCGTAATTACTCGTTATTATTAGTCGTTATCCTCTAGGAATAAACGTGTATATAATAATTATTAATCTTATTATTAATAAGATAATAAATCCTATATCTAAATTATATTAAATTTATCTTAATTTATCTAATTTTTATTTAGTTTTTTATTTTGACCTAGTCGTTAAAGCCTATCGTCGCTTTATATATATATATATATATTGAATATAAGTAGGTAGAAATACTTCTTAATTAATTATCTATAGAGGATAAAAGCGAATATAGGTATAAGACTCTAATACTAAATATTACTAAATATTAATTTATTAAATAGTTACTAAATAATTCTATACTCCTATATTTTAATATTTTTACTCGAACGAAATTCTTTATTAAGAAGTCTCTAGAATAGCCCCGTATTCCTTATATTTTTAGATTATTATAATAAATAATAAAGACGAAAACTATAATTTATAAAAACTAAACTATATTTTAAATTATAATTAATAGAGGTTAAATTATAGGCCTAAGTTATTATTAATAGAGGTTAAGTTATAGAGTTAAATTACGTTAATAGAGGTTAAATTATAGAGTTAAACTACGTCGGTAGAGGTTAAAGGAGAAAAATTCCGTTTTTTAATAAAATATAATATTTTAAAAAATTTATTTAGTAGTTAACTTATATATATTAAATTTAGGTAGTAACTAGTCGGAATATTAATAAACGATATTAATACTACGAGAAGATTATTAGAAATAATCGGATATTATAGAGTTTTATAGGGAAGTAATTATTAAAGGTATATAAACTATTTAAGATACTACGAGGACCGCGTTAAATACTACGGGTATAACGATATATAATTATAATAGATATTTAGAGAATATTCTAGCGACGTATATATTTATTAATAAAGATTATAAAAGGGCTAAATAAAAATAATAAATTATTAAGTAATTTTATCGTCGTCGTATATAACTTAAAAGTACCTAGAGTGATTTACGATATATCGTTATATACGGACGTGATTTAGTTAAAGTTTAGAGAGTATACTTTATAAAGACCTTAATTAAGGCCCTAGAAATTTAATAATATTTAATATAATAATTATCGGTTAATATCGATTTAAATATTAATATTTATTACTAGTTAAATTATTAAAATCTAGGTCGTAGAGCCTCTAGATAAGCCCGTAGAGCCGCGATTTAATTTTATAAATATAGAATAACTTTTATAAAAGCGTAAATAAAGCTTTATAAAAATAATAATAAATATTTATAAAAAATAATTATTTTAGGCCTAAAATTATATAAAAAATATTAAATTTAATTTTAGGAAGAGCCTTAATTAGGTCGTTAATAATCTACTTCGTAATCGAAATATAATAGAACTCGATTTCGCTTATTATAACTTTTTCGTATTAGAAATAATACTAGATCGTAATATATTTAATATAGTTATAGTTTTAGGGGTTCTTAACTAGGGCTATAATACCCTAATTATTATAAAAGATAATTATTATAAATATAAAATAGGCTAGTAGAGCGGAGTAAATAGTTAATATAAATAATATAATAATAAATACTATTAATATATACTAGTTTAAATCTCTACCGGAATAAAATATACGCGTAATAAATATTAAATTATTTAAATAGTCTTTTAAATTATATAATTTTTTTAATAATCTAGATCTAGCCCGCGTAATCGGCTTTATAAAATAATAATATAATAATTAATTAATATTTAAACTACTAGTTAATAACCGTATTATTAAAATTAAATATATAATTGAAAGTAGAATATCTTATATCGTAGTTACCCGCCTAATTAATATTAATATAACTCTTTAATAGGGTAATTAACCCTAGAAGACTAACTTTAAATATAATATAGTATATAAATAACGGAAGATACGTTTTATAACCGCCTAATAAAATTTATTAAAGTTAGAAATATAGCGATTTATTATTAATACCGCGTAACCGATATTAAATCCTATATTTATTATAATATATATAAATAAACTAACGACTAACTAATAAATAATAAAAGAGGTAGGTTTAATTTAGTATCTTTTATCGGCCGGTATAAATTTAATTATAAAATCTATAAAGACTCCTATAGCTTTAGCTCTAATATTATATATATTATAATCTTTAAATACCCGCTTTAGGTATACTTCCTAGTCAAGGAATAATATATAATTCGGGCGAATATATAATACTTTAAGACCAAGATAATATATAATAAGATTAAGATTAATTATTCTATATTTATTATTTAGGCGTTATTTTAGTTAAGTAATAATATCTTTATTAATATAAATAATTAATATATCGTCGATATATAATATAATTATTAACTATATCTTATAGTTAAGAAATATATTAAAATTAGTATTTAAAAGTATAAAGTCTAGCTTAGCTAGAAAAATTATAAAAATAATATATTATATTTAAAGGGATTATTTAAGCCTATATAGAATATATTTTAAAAAATATATATAACCTAAACTATCGTCGAAACTAGTAGGTTATTTAATAAAAAATTCATTATTAATTAGGCCGGATAAGAAAATAATTTATATATTTATCTATTTAAACTCTAAGTCGTAAATAGTTATATTTTTTTATAATTTATAAATTTAATTATTAAAGTAAACGTCTCGTTAAAATCGATTCTATATTATTATTTAAATTTATATATTATTTAGCGAGCTTTATAGCGAGTAATTTCGTTAACAACCCTATATTTAAATTTATAAACTTATTTATCTCGAAGTACCTTTTAATTTCGAGGTAAATTCGATAATATCTAGATATTATTAATTAAAAGTAAATCGATTTCGGTATCTATATCGAGTTACTAGTATATTTTATTAAAAGTATTAATTATAGTTTCTTTATATATTTTAGGTTCGTAAGGCTCGATAGGTAAAACTCTTATAAATAATATAAATTAATAAATTAAATTAGGTCACGAAACTCTAAATACTTATTTAAAATTATCGGTATTATAAAGGTATTAACGCCGGAGCTAGAAAAATATTAAACTAGTTCTATATTAAATTCAAAATCTATATTTTCTAATATATTTACGTGAGTCGATTTAGAATTAGCGTCGTTAACGAGATTTATTTATAATTACTATACTAGTTATAAACTTAATATAAATTATAAATTTAATATAAATAATCTTATCCTAGGTATCGATAATATAATATATTTAATTAGTCGTTATAATAATAGTAAAAATCGAATAATATCCTCTATTAATTTAATATAACTAAACTAGGTAACTTTAACTAGTTATCCGTTATTACTATTATAACTAGTATTATAGTTATTAATATTAGATTTTAAACTACCCTATAATTCGTATAGTTTTAAGACGTTTTTATATCTCGCTATAATATCGCCTCTCTAATAGGAGATTATTATTAAGACTTTATTAACTAACGGTATACCGTTATCTATAATATATTTATTACTACTAGCGGTATACTCTTCGATTTACTAAATCTAGATAAAGCGAAGTACTTTAGCCGTATATATTAATATATAATAGAAATAATTATTTTTACAACCGATAAATATACCTTTTTTACTACGATATCGGTAAATCTTAAAAGTAAATATTAGTATACTCTATACGTAAAGGTATTTTAAATAGTATATAATATATACCGTTTATAATAGTTTTTATAATATTAGACGAAAGCCCTCTATAGTATATTTAATAATATACGCCAAGGTATATACCAAGGTATACGCTATAATATACGATATAATATAGTATTTATATATATATATATTCTCTCTAGATATACCCGGGTAACGCCCCTATAAGAGTTTTATTAAAATTTATTATTCCGGGCCCGGTAACTCGCTAGCGTTAATAATTATCACCGAGAGTCGTTATCGTTAATAACGACGATTATAATACTTTATTTATTTTAGCCCTATAATAGAGCTGAGTTACTATTAATATATTACTAAAGTTATTAATCCTATTAAAATAAACCCGGAGTTATTAAATTTATTAATAGAACGTTATTTAGACTTTTAATTTATTGAGTTTATTAATAAGACGCTAGTAACTCTATCCGTAAATTAGATTTATTAATAATATTTTAGTCTCTAGAGGAATAATTTTAAAATTATAGTCGAATTAATAATTAAAGATATTTAGAGGATAGGGAGTCGGGATTTTAAATAAATTATAATTACTATAGAAGTAAACGTTAGGGTTAGATTTAAATCTCTAGTTATCTAAAAACGAGTTTTATTTATAATTATCTTCTTAATATAATTAAAAAGATAGAGGTAGTAACCGGGTATAATTTTATATAAATAAAAATCCTCGACTTTTTATATATATTAGGTCGTTAGGAGAGATAATTATAGAAACTAGAATAAAATCTAAAAGAATATCTCGATATCTCGTTATATTAATTATATTTAGCTTAACTATCTCTCAATAGAGTATTTCTCTATTTTTAATATAGTATTATTATTAACGAGCTCTCTTCTTCTTTATCTTCTTTTTTATAATAATAATATAGCGATTTATAATTTACGAATATTTAATAATAATAAGGTTCGACGGGTATAATACTAGTATATATAAATATAATATTAATAACTATTAAATGAACTAAGTAGGATAAATATAATTAGTGTCTTATATCTAGTAATATAATAACTAGTAAATTATAAATATATATTCCGCGTCTATAACGCCGGAATACTAAGATAAATAATAGTAATTATAATATATCGTAATATAGACTCTATAGAACGTCGGGCGCTCTTTTATAGACTCTTTACTTTAGTAGTAACGACTTCCGAATAATTTATAATAAACGGGTTCTATAAACTAGTAAGGGTATATAACTATATATAAGTAATATTAAAAGAGAATTAATAATAGCGTAAAGAGAGTACTCGATAATTTAGGTATTTAGTATATCTCGTATTTAATAATTTAATAATTAATGAGTCGTAGTATTAGATAAATATATTTACCGAAATCCTAGCGTTAATATACCGGAATAAGTAATAATAATTAAAACCTTAGTAATAGAATTCGATCTATTTTATATTAACTCTAAATTAACTATGGATTAATATAAAATATTAAAACCCCGGACTATAAGTAATAGAGTTATAAATAATACTATTTAATTTATAATAAATTATTTTATATTAAATATAACCGGAGTTAAATCTATTATAGCGTAGTATATATAGAGGTAATAATAATTAAATAGAGAGACTTTAAATTTAAATACTTAGTTTTAAGAGCTAGTAGAGTATATATCGCGTCCTATTATAAAATATTAATACTAGTATTAAACTAGGATTTCGTAATATCTAAATTACTTTAAAAGAAGGAAGGATATTAATTATAATATACTAGCGAAATTATTTAAGAATTAATTATTATCTTATTCTCTCTTTAAATAATATCTCTCTAATTATCTATACCTCCTATAATATTATTACTATTAATAATATTATATATACCTTCGTTTTCTTTTAATTCGTTAATATATCGAGTAGGCCCCGAATTTCTAGGTTATATTAATAGAGTACTTATAACTAGCTCGTAGATATTTGTAGCGATAATAACGACCTCGCCTATAATAGAGTCTAATAACCGCTCTCGAATATAAATAGGCTTTCGCGATTTAACGATTTAAATATCCTTAAAAGTAAATATATTTAAATTAGCTCGCTAGGACTCTAGGTATATATTTAATATAAAGGAGAAACTCTTTTATTATCTCTCTATTATAAAAGAATATTATTAAAAAGGGAGGTAAATATAATTAATAAATACCTATTATCTCTAAATAATAATAAAATATTAGTAGAAAAGGAAGGAGAGCGTAGTAATATATATAACGGGACTAGACTAGGATAAAACTAATATAATAATAAAAGCCGCTTCTTAAATAGAGGCTCTTACGACTTAGAGATATTTAATAATATAAATAATATATAATAATAATTAATTATAATATAAATAATAAGAATTAAAGTATAATATATTATATAGTATAATATAAATAATAAGAGTTAAGGTATAATATAATATAAGGTATAATATAATTATTATAATAAAGTTAATATTAGGGGTAGTAAGAGGCGCGTAATAATTATAATTATTTTATTATATTAATAAAAATCGAGGTAGCGGTAGTTTAGAGAATATTTTATATTTATATTTTAAAATTAGTAAAATTAGGCGTACAATGGGTTCTAGAGCGGTAGGAGTAATTATTATAAATTATATTCGTATTAACCTAGAGTATTCTCTACGATAGAGGTTGGTATTACTCTTATAAGGATTAAGAGAAATAATTATTTATAAATATATTATTATAACCTTAACGTATTATATACTAGGAATATTACCCTAGGATAATACACTCTAGTACTAGCGTTTTATTACTTCTTTATTATAGGGCCTTCTATACCTATATTCCCCTTATTATAAAGACTAGATTTAATCGAGGGTAAATTTTAGGGGGTAAAAGAATAAAGTAGTTAAAACTAAAAAAAGAAAGTTTTATATATAAAAAAAAAAGCCGGTTAAATAGCCTTTAGAGTACACTAGAGATATATTATATTAATATCGATTAGGTATAACTTAATAATATTAATTCCTAAAGTAATATATTAAGCCGTTAAGAAATATTAATACTATAAAGTATCTAAATAATAGGTTAATAATATATATAAATATAAATTATAATATTATCCCCCCTAGTTTAATAAATATCCCGATTATTAATAATAGTTCTCTAATTCGTGTAAAATCTATTTTTATAAAGTTTCGATAAATCCGATAATTTCGAAAATTTTAATATATAAAGATTAATATATATATATAAAATCGCAATTATTTAGTCCGAATTAGACTAGCGTAGGTCTAGAAAAAATATATTAAAAATATTTCTAAAGATTTAACTTAATTATACTTTTTTTAATATTTTAATTTATAGTAACTTATAGGTAATTCCGAGAAATCCGAAAAATTTATACCGAGGTAATATTAATATAAGTAGTATATAATATAGATTTTGAATTTATTACGAAAGAGGCTAGCCTAAAAATCCGTCCTTTAATAATAAAAAACTATAAATCGTTCTTTATAATAATTATCGGGCTATATTTAAATATTTAATATAAAAATCGTCGATAATAACCCTAGTATTTTTAAAAGATTATAGTAGTATTATTTAATATCCGGTAGTTATTATCTAGGCCCTCCGCTAAGACTTAAATTAATTAAACTTCGATTTATTAATAAAGAGTTTTAAGATTTTAATAGTTAGATTACTATTTTTAACGCGTTTTTTAATATTAAAATATAGAAGTATAGGACTACTTAGTAATTATTTAATAAATAAATACTTAATAATATTTAATATTAGGGTTTTATACGTATATTCACTTTTATCCTCTATAAATAATTAATTAAAAAGTATTTCTATTTATTATATATTTAATAAATTATAAGCCCGGGCTCTATATATATATATCTACTATATACTCACTATATTATTATAGTATTAATAGTAGTAATGCGGGGTTATTTACGTTAATATAATTATATTTAAGATATATTAAATTACGCCGGTAAAAAAAATTTAAATAAGGGTTTTAATATTTAGAATATAATTCCGCCGGCCTCGCCTCTATTAAGGAATAACCCGAAGGCTATATATATAACTATTAGAAAATAATTAATCGTACTATATAATATATATTAAAGAGTAGTTAAATTATTTAAAAAGAGTTTATATACCGCTAGAAAATAATTAATAAGCGAAATATACTATTCGAAAATAACTAGTTACTATACTAGGGAGTAATTAATCACCGTAATCGGCTAATATTAACGTATTTTATATATACCTAAGTAAATACCTTAAAGGTAGTTATATACGATAGTTATTTATTATTATTAATACTTTTATATAATTTATTATAACTATTACTAGCGTATTATAACTTTAAATTTATAAAGTCTTTTTAAAACCTAAAATACTTATAATTAATTACTACTATAGTTTATTTACTACTTTAGAAAATAAGTATTAATAGTATTAATAACGTTAATAGTATTAATAGTTAAAAAAATTAACTTATAACTCCGTAGTTAAGGGGAAAAACACTATAAACTATAACTATAAATCGTATAACTCCTATTATTAGAGTAGCTATTAATATTATTTACTTTTATTCTTTTATATAGAGTAATAACGAGTTAAATTTTAAATATATTATCCTCTAAATTTCTAGCCTCGTTGTTTAAAATAAAAGTAAAATTTAAAATAACTCAAGGCTAAACCTCTTTATTTAATTACTAAATAATAATATACTCTTTAAAGACTTTAGCTCCGTATCTTTTAATAAATTAAATAAATAATCGACTACCTCAATAATAAAATATATAGGTATAATAATAAAAGAGATATTAATATATTATATATATACCGCTATCGATCCGACTCCCTAGCTAGCTTTAGTTACTCTAAATTAATTTTAAAACTATTTATTAAAATTATAAAAAAATATTTAATTATTCTATAAAACTATAGGAATACGTAAGACTATATATTATAAAGAATTTATATATAGATCCTAGATTACGTAACTAAATTACGTAATATATTAAATCTTAGTATATTTTAATACTCCTACTCGAATATTATTACTATAGAAAAGTAAACGCCGAGTAATTATAGTAACTAGCTCTTATATAATAAAAATCCCGTCTATTTATATAAAATATTCCTGATTTTAATAAAATACGGTTATTTAAAAAAATTATTTAATATATAATATATATACACTATTCATGAGTTAAAATATGGTCGTATAGACTATATTAGTAAATATAATACTACGAGTAAATTATTATAACTAAATAGGATATAGATAAGTCCCGATAATAATAATATAAAAAACGTTATTATAGGGGTTAGTTATAGGCGCTAAATACTTATACGAATAAAGTATTATAGTATTTATTTACGAGTAATACGAGTAAATCCTTAAAGGTAAAGTATTAATTCTAGGGACTTTAGAATAAAGGCTCTAAATATCTAGAGAATAATTAAATCTAAATAATAATATAAAGAATATAACGGTATAACTCCGGGGTATATAATTATTATTATTATACTATAGGCTATCTACCCTATAGTATATTTAAATGAATATGAGTTAAATTAGAAGTATAAACTACCTAAAACGTAATTAATCGAAATCTTAACTTATATTAACTTTATAATTATAGATAATAAAGTATTTACCGTAGCCTTTAAAGTTAACTAAAATAATAATACTTTAATAGTATTATATATTTATAGGCTAGGTACTAGTACCGACCTATAATTTAATTTAGGTAGTAGAAAGAGTTAAGTAATTAATAATTTAAAATACCTACCTACGGAGTTTATTATAATAATCGCGCCTTTTAGGATCTAGTAGGTTTTTAGACTAATTAACTTTATTATCCCTTATAAGGAATAATAGAGGACGAGTATATATATATATTAATATAAAGAATTACGTATATATTAGGAATTCGGATAACTTAGTTACTAAAATATCACTATAGAGTTTAAAAGGATCTAGGCCTATACTAGGTATAAATAAATTTAAAATAACTATAACTTTTAATACCGGCGGTTAAATTTTAAACTTTTATAATAATAATAATAATAAGAATTAAATATACGAAGAAAGTAGTATATTTAGAATTTTATACTATATATTAAATATAAAGTAGTAGCGGTAAATAAGTAGTAGTTAGGGATTTATTATTTAATTTTAATATAGTTAAATTAATAAATATATACGTCGCTAGAATATTCTCTAAGTATTTATTATAATTATATATCGTTATACCCGTAGTATTTAACGCGGTCTTTATATTAATACTACTCGTTAATATACTATATATATTAATTACCTTTTTAGCGATACTTATATACTTCGTATTTATTATAATTATCTTTTATAATAATTAGGGTATTATAACCCTAGTTAAAAACCCCTAAAATTACGGTTATATTAAGTATATTAATTTATAGTACTACTTTTAACGCGAAAAAATCGCCTTAGGCGAAGTTAAATTCCGTTATATATTTATAATAAATTAAATTATTAATAAGTTTATTAAAGCCTTTCCTAAAATTAAATTCGATATCTTTTGGGTTATTCTAGGTCTTTAATAGTTTATATAAGAGCCTATTAATACTCCTATAGGAGGATTTTTAAATCTTTATATATTAAAAAAATACGACTCTACGGGCGTACCCGAAGAGTCGTATTTAGAGTTTAATATATATTTAACGCCTTCCCCGTAAATTAAAAATTAATATATAATTTAATACTAATTAATAACTATTTTATAAATTATTATTAAATTTTTAAGGCCTTATTTAAGGCCTTTATAAAGTATATTCTTTAAATTTTAACTAAATCGCGTCCGTACGTATAACGGTATATCTTAACTCGCTTTAGATATTTTTAAATTATACGCGGCGACGATAAAATCGCTTTGTATTTTTTTCTTATTTAACCCTCTTATAACTTTTATTAATAAATATATACGTCGCTAGAATATCCCCTAAATATCCGTTATAATTATATATCGTTATACCCGTAGTATTTAACGCGGTCTTTATAGTATCCTAGGCGGTCTTTATATCTTTAATAATCACTTCTCTACGAACCCTATAATATCCGATTATTTCTAATAATCTTCTCGTAGTATTTATATCGTTTATTAATACTCCGACCTAGTTACTATCTAAATTTAGCGTATATAGGTTAACTATTAAATAAAAATTTTAAAATATTATATTTTATTAAAAAACGGAATTTTACTCTCTTAGCCTCTACCGATGTAATTTAGTTTTATAATTTAATTCCTACCGACGTAACTTAGCCCTATAATTTAACCTCTATTAATATAGTTTAACTTTATAACTTAGCCCCTATTAATTATAATTTAGGCCTATAATTTAACTCCTATAAACTATAATTTTAACCTCTATAATTTATTATAACGACCCTAAAATAGAGGGAATACGGGGTTATTTTAGAGACTTCTTAATAAAGAATTTCGTTCGAGTAAAAGTATTAGAATATAGGAGTATAGGATTATTTAGTAAATAGATATTTAGTAATATTTAGTATTAGGGTCTTATATATATATTCGCTCTTATCCTCTATAGATAATAAATCAAGAAGTATTTCTATTTATCCTATATTTAATATTAATTAAGAAGTATTTCTATATATTATAATTTAATAAGTTATAAGCCCGGGCTCTATATATATATCCGTTATATACTCGCTATATTATTATAGTATTAATAGTAGTAATACGACGTTATTACGTTATCGTAACTATTTTCAAAACGTACTAGATTACGCCCGTAAGAAATTTTTAAATAAAGGGTTTAGTACCTAGAATATAATTCCGCCGGCCCCGCCTCTACTAAGGAATAACCCGATAGACTATATACGTAACTACTAGAAAATAGTTAATCGTACTATATAATATATATTAAAGAGTAGTTAAATCGTTTATAAAGAGTTTATACGCCGCTAGAAAATAATTAATAAACGAAGTACGTTATTAGAAAATAGTTAATTACTATACTAGGGAGTACTAATTACTATAATTAGTTAATATTAACGTATTTTATATATACCTAAATACCTAGTTCAAATATAATTATATACGATAGTTATTTATTATCGTTAATACTTTAATATAATTTTTTATAATTATTACTAGCGTACTATAACTTTAAGTTTATAAAGTCTTTTTAAAACCTAGAATAATCGTAATTAATTACTACTATAATTTATTTACCGCTTTAGAAAAATAAGCGTTAGTAGTATTAATAGCGTTATTAACTAAAAAATAAACTCGTAGTCGAGGGGAAAAATACTATGAATATTAATATTTATATAGAATCTCTACTATAGTCTAATTTAGTTAAGTTTAATATTATTTAGTAAACTAGCCTTACGTACTAAATATATAGTAATAGTAATATTATAGATAATAATTAACTATTTAGCCTCTATTATTATCTATAACTAAATATATATTTTAAAGGGTTATGAGCCCGGGTTTAGTATCTACTACCCTTTAATAAATACGTTTAAAGAAGTCTTTAAACTATATATATAACGATTTTAATACTACCCCTAAATCTACCCCTAGATCCTAGTTTATATAGTAGTAAATAGTAACTATAACGGATTACTAGGAATTTAAAATTAAGAAGTTAAATAAGCCGAAGAACTAGCTTAAATTTAAGCGCGAAATAATGAGTAAATACGTCCTCGATAATATTAATTAAATAGTATTAGGTAAAGAGCTTCGATTTATTATTTTTATAATATTTATCTAGAAAATAGAAGACCCCTCTATTAAAAAAGAAAAGGAGGACTATAAAAAAGAGTTAATAGAATAATAAAAGACGATAAAGACTTAGGATAAAAAGAATACTAGGGCTATAATTAAGATAATATTCTTTATTAAAGAAAACTCATAGAAGTATATAGAAAATATCGAGAATATTATTAATTAATAAACTATATTTATAAAACTATATAACGAGAGTAATCTAGGTACTAGAGATAAAGTAATATTTAAAATCTTAAAAATCGACTCGTTAATAATATTACTATCGAGGTTTATACTTTAATAATTAAAATAGTATATTAAATTTTAATTAAAATAGGATTATTATTACTTAAATAGATATTTAATACTTTTTTTATATAAATTTAGAGGAGAGTTTAGCTCTTTTATTATTTTATTTAATTTAAAGTATTAAATAGAAATAAAAACCTAATATTAATAATATAACCGTTACTCTCGGTTAATATAATCGGATAATTAAAGATAAAGAAGAAAATTAATATATTTATATAATTAAATTTAGTAAATATAATAAACTTAGAAAATAGAAACCTCCTACTACTAATAATAATAATAATAAAGACGAGAAAAATAAAAAGGATAAAGAGAAGCCTCTCTACTCTTATTATAAATCACCTTATTATAGTAGAAATAAATATTATTATCTTTACTCTAAAATATACCTACTAGACTAGAAGTTATTTAAAAGTAAAGAAGGTTATATAAAAGAGAATATCGGTAAGAAATCGAACAAGGCTACGATTTAAAACTAGGATAATAATAGTTCTAAAGATATATAAATTAAATTATTTACGACTAAATAAAAATCTATTAATACCGATATCGTATATAATATTAAAGAGGACGTAGTCTATATAGATACCGCCTCTAACGTATATATACTATAGGATAGAATTGTTAAGGCTCTCCGTTTAATACTTTAATATAACGTCGATAAGACCTAGATTAATACTTATAGAGAGGAGTATTAAGGATTAAAGGATAATAGGCTTTATATTAATATAAAATAAAACTAGATAAATTTAATAAACTTAATTAATAATTTAGGGAATATCTATATTCAGAATCTATAATTAAAAGTTTTAAGGGAAGTTAAATACGAAACTTCTATCTATTAAGAAAATACATAGTCTATATAGAAGAAAGAAACTATACTATTTATCCCTTTACTCGTTTACTTTTACGTCGAGTAGATAAATAGTTAAACGTTTATTTATTTATTAATCTATATACTACGTCGAGTAGTAAATAGTTCTTTAGTATATTAAATATATTAAATTTATTAAAATTTTTTAAAAACTTTAATCGTAATACTACCCCTCCCTTTTAATTTTCTTTACTTTTAAAAATAATCCTATATCTTCTTATTAAATAAAGTAACGTAATAAACTATAAAAATCGGTTATTTCTAAAGATTTTATAATTATAGTTATATATATACGCTGCGCGATATACTAAAGCGAATATTAATTATCCTCTTTATCGTCGAAGTACGGGGAGTATATTAAGACCGAAAAAAAATATAAACCCTTAAAGTCCGTTATTAATTTCTCTAGAATTAATAAGACTTTAAAGTATTTAGAACGTAAGGAAGAAAAAACTAAGATTATATAAAAAATAGCGAACGAAATCGTTAATTAAAAGAATACGAAGTTAAAGAGGCTTCGTTAATAAAAGAAATTCTTAAAGAAGCGTGAATAAAAGATATTTAATAAAGATTTTACGGATATAGAGGAATTAGAGTATCTAGAAGAACTAGAAAAATTTAGTAAAATAAAATATATAGCGGTTTTAACTTTATACCTCGATGATTTTATATTTTTAAAATTCTTCTCGCCGGGAACCTTCGATTAATTTTCTTATACCGTTATTTTTAAAACTTCTTTAGAAGTTCCCGATAGTTAACTAGGTTCGTTGATAGTTTTTAAATATTCTTTAATTTATTATATCCCTTTTACCTAACGAGGTAGTTTTAATTTTTTTTAGTTTAGAATCTCCTCTACCTCGAACTCCGTTTCTTCTTTAATCTAGAAATAAAAGGTATTTTATAAAGGTATTTTAAAATCTATTAATTTTAATCGAGAGATATAGAATAGTAAATATACTTCAACGTCGGCTAGAAGATTTAATTTATAATTAACTAATCCTTTATTCTTCTTAATCGAAAATAGTCCGATTTTAATATAGTCTAGTTTCTTACTCGGTTTTTTATTTATTATATTTTCTATTAAAAAGTATACTTTATCCCCCTTCTTTAATTAAAGATACTCTTTTCGATATTTATCCACCGTTAATTTTATCCGAGTATTCGTTTAATTAATTTAGGTTTATATATCCCGGTGTAATATCTTTATATTAATTATATAAACTAAGGCCTTTTACACGTTTAGTCCTTATTTGGGTTCGAGGAATATATTAATATATTTACTATAATTCGCGAAGAATAATATAAATTTAGTAGTATTAGACTAGTTATTATTAAACGCTAGTTAAACTATAAGTAAAAGTTTTATTTAATCGTCCTATTTTTTATTAATATAATATCGTAAATATATTTTTATTATTTAGTTTATTCGCTTTATTTATCTATTTATCTATAGATAATACGCGGTTAATATTCGTAATTTAGTTCTAATAATATTAATTAGTATTTTCTAGTAGTTAGAAGTAAATTATTTATTTCGGTTAGAGGTAATCGATTTAGGTATTCTATAATTCTTAATTAATTAATTTAATAATACGAAGGCGACCTAATCGGCTTTATAAATTTCTTTAATTAATATTATTATAGCGTATTTATTAAGTTTATTATAAATTATTATTATAGAGTTAAAGATCTCTAATATAACGGGGTCCTTTGATTTTAGTAATTTAATAACGAAGTTTATTATAACGTCGTCCTAAGGTATTTCTAGTATTAGGGCGAATTAAATCTAACTATATCTAATATACCTTATAGACTTATTCTACTAATATTCGATATATTATTTAATATATTTCTCGATGTGTGATTTTAATCCCGGTGCGTCGTATTCTTTATAAATAAATTCTATAGTTTTAATAACTCTAGAGTATCCTTAGGCTAGATTATTATAATAATTACGAATAATTTCTTTAAGATATCCCTTAAGAAGGTACGTTTTCTTATTATATTTTAATAATTTAACTTATAACTATTAACTTTTTAACGTTATAGTTAAGGTATTATTCTCGTATTTCTTCTAAATACTATTAATAATTTCGGGAATAAAGATATATAATATTACTACTAGTTATTATATTAGGACTAACGATTCATCTTATTATTAAGTAAAAACTAGTTATATTACTATATCCTTATCCTCTATATAGTCTTCTCGCTTATTAAATATATCGGCGCGACCGTTATCTTTTTTTAGGGTATAGAAGATTTTAAATTTATATTATTTTAATAGTTCTAACTACCTAACCTATTTTCGATTTAATTACTTCGTTATTATTAAAAATTGAAGATTTTTATAGTTCGTAAAGATAGTAAGATTTAAATAGCTTCCTATATATACCCTTTATTATTCTAATAAAGATACTACTATTAGTAATTCCTTATTATAGATATTATAGTTTTATTCCGCTAATAATATTTTCCTAGAATAATATATAATAGGGTACTATTTATCGTCTTTTTATTAAAGTATATAAGCGCCTATTATTAAATTTAAAATATCGGTTTTAATTCGAGTTAGTTCGTTACTCCGAAAGAAATATAGTACTGGCGGTTTTTTATAAACCTTTTTAAGCGCTTTAAAAGATCGTTATTATTCTTTCTTTTATTAGAAAGCGATATTTTTCTTTATAATATTCGTTAATAATAAAGTTTTCTTAGAGTAGTTTTTAATAAATCTTTTATTAAAGTTTATAAATCTTAAGAAACTCTATACCGTTTTAATAATATATAATATAGGTTGTTCTTTAATACTCTTAATCTTTTTAGGGTTTATATAAATACCTTTAATATTAACTATAAATTTAAAGAATTTAATTAATTTCTTATAAAACTCGTATTTCTTTAGTTTAAAGAGAAATCTAGTTAATAATAAATAGGTTAAGATATCTTATATATATTAAATATATTCTTCCTTATTAGTAGAGTAGATTAAGATATTATCGAGGTATATAATTACTATTATATCTAAATATACTCGTATAATATTATTAATTAATATTTAATAAATTACTAGTGCGTTAATAAGTCCGAAGAGTATTATTAAATATTCGTAATAATTATATTTAATTCTAAAGGTAGTTTTCTACTCCTCGCTTTTCTTTATCCAAATTAAATTATACGCGCCTCGAAGATCTAGTTATATAAAGATTCTTATTATTATAAATTAATCTTATAACTTATTAATATTCCGTAGAGGGTACCGATTCTTTATTGTAATATCGTTTAACTTTCGGTAATTTATATATAATTATAAACTTCCGTCCTTTTTTATTATAAAGAGGATTAAATAATTTACTAATAATTTAAATTCTCGAATAAATCCTTTCTTAAAATTCTCGTCGATATACCCGCGAAGTACTCCGAGTTCTTTTTCTAATAAAGTATAAATAAGTCTAAATATCGGTTATTTATTTAGTTCGAGTTCGATTTTATAATCCTATAATTAATATTTAGGTAATACTTTTATAGTTATCTCTTCCTAAAAAAGTACTTTTGTTATTAATACTCTTTAGGGATATTAGGAGGTTCGTTTTTATTTTTAGAAATTTTAATTTATTCGCTTTATTAATTTCTTTAGTTAGTATATATCGAGTCGGATCTTTATATAAGGATATCTTTATACGAAGATAAAATACTATAGATTTCGACTAGGTTACGGTTCGATTTTTTATTTATAACTATTCTTTATAAGTATATAGATATTATATTAATAACGTCTTTAATATATAGAAATATAAATACTCTTTTCTTCTAATCGATTATTAGATTATATTTCTTTAATTAAAGTATTCCTAGAATAATATAATTAATAATTATTCCTATTATATCGAAGGTAATTTCCTTATAGTAGTATTAAATAATAATAAGTAGCGGGAACGGGTTAATATTTACTTTTTTTATTAATAATTTCGACTCGTCGGTTAATTAAAGTTTATATTATTTTTTCTTTTTTTAAATTAGTAAATTAATTACCTAAATTATTATTCGAGATATAAAATTATTAGTTACTCTTAAATCTATTATTATAATAACTTTATATCCGTTAACTCTTACCGGTATTTATATATATATACTATATTATATTAAGTATAAATATTATTCTAAAATTAATATATTAATCTCTTTATATTTTCTTTTAATATAAGGAACTAGTCTTTTCCTAATAAAGATAGGAATTTATAGTATTCTTTAGACTCGAAATACCTCTCGTAATCTTCGGCTAAATAATAGTACTATTTATTTTAATTATAGTATTTCGTTTCTCTACTATAATTTATCTAGTTTTATAATTATAACGATTATTCTTTATTATAACCCGAGAAGATTTAGTTCTCCCTTTTCTTAATTAGGTACTACGAATAATTATCTCTAACGTAGTTAATTTATTAATTATAACTATATTTTGGTTTTACGATATACCTTCGCTCTCCTAAATTATCGTAATAGTATTTATAATATTCGTTTATATATATGAACTAGTATATCTCCTTATATTTTAGGTAATATTTATTATAGATATAATTAATCTTAAAGGGTTATTTTTTTCCCTTCTTTTTTCCCTCGGGTTTTTTTTTTTAATATAATAAATTAAATTCTAAAATTATCGAGGTAATCTATTATTTAAAGTTATTCTTTAGAGTTTATTATTTATTATTTTTATTTTTATCCTTCCTTTAAGTCTTCCTCTAAAGTTTTACTATTATTATAATTTAGTTCTTCGAGTTCTCGAATTCTTTAAACGATCTCTTCTTTAATCTCCCCCTATTTCTTTAATAAATTATTAAATATAGTATCGTTTTATACTAGATTCTTAAGGGATCCGGTTACGTTATCCGGTATCTCCTTCTTAAATATATTTAATTATTATCGATTTATTATATTTTTCGAATAATAGTTCCTAGCGATATAGCCCGGTTTATTATAATTATAATAATTCATTACTTTTTTACCCCTTTATTATTATTTACTCTTTTTCTAGAATTCTTTTATAAATCCCTTTTTAATGAAATCGAGTTTTATAAATATATAATTATACGGGTTAAATTTCTTATAGCGGTAATAACTAGCCGAATTATATTTATTATTATAAACTCTTAAACGTCCTTATCCGTTAACTCCTTCGTTATAATATTTCTCTATTATATATTCGTATAACTTATTATTAATATTAATTATTTATTTTATAAATATATCGAGGTCCTCTATAACGGCTTTTATTAATATAAATTTATTTTTTATATTATCTTTTAGTCTTTATCGATATATTATTATAAAAATAGTATCGTCCTAGTCCGTAAATATTATATAATATTAAAACTATACCGAGTAATCGGATATAGATCTTCGTTATATTAAATATTAAATAATACGAACTACTATACTACTTTCGTTAGATAATTTAAATATATAACGAATTTTAATTTTAAACTTAAAGAAGTTCTTTATCTAAAACTTTATTAATAAGTTATCGATATTATATACTACTTTTATATAATATTTTAGGAATAGAGTTAATAACGAGATCTAGGTATACGTCCTATTAATTACGAATCTTTAATTATTATTTATAGTAGTCTAAAGAGTTAAAAGATTTTATATCGTAACGCGTTAAGCCTATCTCGTAGTGGTATCTATATTCTTAACGCGACTATAGTATTAATAAAGAGAAATCCCTCCTCTTCTTCCTCCTCCTCCTCCTCCTCCCCTCCTCCCCTCCTCTTCCTTAATAAATTAAAATAATAAAAAACGAACCCTCTACGATATAATTAATTAGAAAAATAGCCGTAGTCGCGGCCCGATATATTAGAAAAAGGGGACTACGAAACGAACGCGTCTACTATATCTATATATAAGAAAGAGTATAGAATAAATATATATATATAAAGCCGAAACCTTAAGCCTAAATAAGAGCTCCCGTCTAGTTATTTATTAAATATTAATAATATTTAAATTATAAAGGGCTCCCTTTACTCTAAAAATTATAAAATAATTATTATATAAAGCTTTATAGGACTAAATACTTTCCTCCGCCGTTAACGAGTAGGTAAAGTATAAATACGTAAAACGAAACTCGCGTAAATAAAAGGACCTCTATTTATACTCCTAGATATTAATATTTATATAGGAGTCGTAACCCTAATAACTAGGTAATTATATTAAGGTACCGACGGGATATAAAATCTACTATAACGAAGAAATAACTACGCGTATATAGTTAAGAATAAAGGCGAAAGAGTATAGAATAATAATAAGGAGAGATAATAGGGCTAGTATACCGGTATAATAAAATATATAATATTTAACTACGGTTATATTTACGTATACTATAAGGGCTTAGGCCCGTAACGGAGATAAATAATAAATTTTAAAAAGACGGGTAAATATAAGGGATAAAATAATAAAGTTATTTAAAATTAATATAGAATTATTAATTTTAAAGATTTACGCGAAGAAGAAACCTAGAAGAAGAACTAGTAGTATATAAAAAGATTTACTAGTTAATAGGCCAAAATATCTAGAACCGAGATTAAGAATAAACTAAAGTTTTTATCCTTTTAAGAAGTTTCTTTAACGGTTATTTAATAATACTATCGGGTATTATACGTATTCTATAGAACTCCTTGATAAGCGAAATAGTTTTACTTAAATAAGTATATAAATTAATTAATTAATTAATTAATTTTAGGAATAGTTTAATTTATTTTTAAATATTAGTTTTTATATAGGTTATTATAAAGGTTATCTATTTAATAATTAATATCGTATTCTCGTTAAATATAAAGAATAACTAGAGTTATAATAACTAGTCGTTAAATTTCTCGCGCTCTTTATAATAGTAGTTTAGGTAGATAATTTTAATATAGTCCTCTTCTTCTATAATATTATATCTTTTAATACTATTTTAAATATTTAAGGCTAGGGTCTTTATTAATCCTAAAATATTTATCTTAAAGATATTAAAAGTATTAAGGCTCTCCGTTTAATATTTTAATATAATATTAATAGGACCTAGGTTAGTACTCGTAGAGAGGAGTATTAAAGATTAAAGAATAATAGGCTTCGTATTAATATAAAATAAAACTAAATAAATTTAATAAATCTAATTAATAATTTAGAGAATATTTATATTTAGAATTTATAATTAAAAGTTTTAAGAGAAGTTAAATACGAAGCTCTTATCTACTAGGAAAATACGTAGTCTATATAAAAGAAAGAAACTATATTATTTATCTATTTACTCGTTTACTCCTACGTCGAGTAAATAAATAATTAAGCGCTTACCTACTTATTAATTTATATATTACGTCGAGTAGTAAATAGTCCCTTAGTGTATTAAATATATTAAATCTACTAAAGTTCTCTAAAAACCTTAATTGTAATAAGAATCAAGTTTATTTCCTACGAGTCGTGTAACGATTCCTTAAATAGGATTAATAGTTATTCTCTCTTTATATAGAAGGTACCGGCTCTATATATTATCTAATAATTATTAATAATAAACTTATTAATATATATTATATACCTAGTATAGACTATAACCTACTCTTAATTACTACTCTCGAATAGAAGAGATATTCTACTACTATTATAAATAATAGATTCGATATTATAGATTCTAATAATGAGAAAATATTATTAGGAATACGTATTAATACTAGTTACCTACTAGATTTAGAATATTCGAAAATATTATATATATTATAATCGTTATATAACTACCTCGTAAATTATTACTCCTAGGATAAACAATACTAATATTTAATATATTCAAATATATAGGATATAAAGAAGCTAGCTACTATAAATAAGAGAATTAATATTAACGAAATAAATCGTCTTTAGAAATTAATTCTAGATTATAAGTTATATAACCTATATATAATAAAGAAATAAATTAAGAGATTATCTCGTTAACCTCGTCGCTAGAACTCTAATAAACGGGAAATAGTAAAGGGTATATTTATATACTCTAATCTCGTTAGGGGAGAAAAAACCAATAAATAATAAAAGAATACTTTTATACTAAATTCTT
>JAABUS010001735.1_pt1 | contig 45468 bp, 47 predicted proteins | sample 5560161 | NCBI WGS metagenome assembly JAABUS01 (sample SAMN10711885, study PRJNA513376) | rock metagenome | isolation source: Antarctica rocks | place: Antarctica: Victoria Land, Trio Nunatak nord | collected 2016-01-04 | reverse complement strand
CCCTCAGACACAACCCACCACTCCTCAGCCCACCACACCAATTACCCCAAGCCAAACACCCACACCAACCACCCACCCATCGACAACAACCTACCACTCCGCCACCTCCACACACTCAACAACCAAACCCTCCAGCCCTAAAAGCAGCACCCACACATCCGCACACGCAGCATCCCAGACCTCAACAGACGACCGGCACGACTGGTCGCCTCAACGGTGGAAGGCATATGTAGACAACTGTCACGGGGTTACGAAGACGGTGACGTTGAGTTGTAACGAGATACCACAAGCTTACGCATCGGCGCGGTCTTTTCGATTATGCTTTGGGCATGAGACCCATCGCACTGAAATTGAGACGTCCCAGAATCAATGTTTTGGATCAGGAATACTTGATTCTCCTCATTTCGTAGGACGGTCGAACGATGTAGCGGGCATGATTTTTAGCTTCAGGCAGTAGCGTCATTATGCGCTTGCTCTTCTGAGTCTAGCTGAGCCCCATGCGGTTAGTGCGCGGCGATGATGTAGCATGCAAATCAAAGTCTCCCAACTGAATACTTCGTCGCTATCCCACATACTCGCGTGATAATCACCAAATGCCTCGAGGACGCCCACCACTTCCCCGGACGGAGGACGAAGCCCTGAAAGCGCGTCGCGATCAAGTTAGGAAGAACGTTCAGGCGTATCGAAGAAGGAAACATGAGCAGTGTGAGAGAGACCAACAGAAGAGCGACAAGAATCAAATGCTCACAAGTCATGGGTTCGAACCAGAGAATCCTGGACAACTTCTTTCGGTCGAGTATCTTGCACAGCCTAGCTGTGCTCAGTCAAAGGGAAAAATGATTGGCGCTACGGTCCTTAATCGACAACAGTGCAAGAAACGACCTCAAAGATTGTCTCAAGATTCCCATTTTCCATTCTTCCTGCCGCAAGAGGTAAACGCCGCCCAGATGTCTCTGCAGCAATTCGCGTGCAATGCCGTCTCAGCTTTCGTGCCAAGTGGTTCATCTGCCGAGATTGGCCCACATTGGTCTCAAATGATGCCAAGTCTCGTAAACACTAACCACACCCTCGATCTCTCCATCCAAGCTATCTGTCTCATGCAGATGAGCTACGTCACCGGTGAGCACCACCTCATAAACTCCTCAATATCAATCTACTCTCGCGCTCTACGACGCCTCCGAAACGCCATTGCAAAGCCAAGCTCTGAATTCAGTGTTGAGATTTTCGCTACAACATTGACGTTGTCGGCATACGAACTGTTACAAGGTAATACCCCTGGACAAGGCCGTGGATGGATGTTCCACGTCGAAGGAGCTACCTCTTACCTTAACAGGTTCCAATCCATACCTTGTGGAACATCCGCAAGCCGCCAGATCTCCTTCCACTTCCTTGAAACCATCTGTATTTTCGATGCACTCGGCGCAAGACGGCCGAGCCCCTTCTCGACTACGAAAAGATGGCAAAACAGCGTGGATCAATTCAGTGATGAAGTGTATGGTGCCTTGCTGAGAGTAGTCACCACACTGCCAACAATTCTGGAACAGTGCGATGAGGCGGCTAAGCTGTCGACCGATGTGGAGGCTGTGGCGACGTGGCAGAGGCTTGTGGATTCGTGCGCGCGGCTCGAGACGGCTCTCGCTGCGTGGTTTGAACGCACGAAGCGTCATATTAAAGCTTTTCGGTTGGTGGCGGTGGTACTCACACAAGAAATGGGCACGCATACCGACATCGGATTCCCCAATCTGTACATTGCACGCCTTTACCTCCTCTACTGGTCCTCGCTCATTCTACTATTGCATTCTATGGCCACGCTTCAGCGCAAGCTCGATTCCTCCACGTTAGACTCGACCGCTGTTACGTTACTAGGCCCGCGTGAGCATACGTCTCAGACTCACGGCTTTGCGCTGAATGTCCGTCACTCTGTTCACTACTGCTTACAACCACGCCATGGCCTCGTTGGGAAGAGTCTTGTTTTGCTGCCTTTATGGGTAATCAGGAACTTCTTCCGAGACTGTGGCGACGTGGAAGCGAAGGCGTGGTGTGATGGTGTACTTGAGGGCCTTGGGCAGCGAGATCTGAGCTTTGGGTTGAGATTAAAACAGGGTAAATGATGTGCTATGCGTGGTGTCCGGTACTGCATACTCAGAGCAGGCAGAGAATCTGTGCTCTTTGAACGAGGAGTGTAAACAATGCCGCATTTGTAGAGTCGCAGGATTTTGATGAACGCAACAAATGCAATCGAAAGAAGATTGACCAATAATATTTGAGGTAACTTACAAAGCTTTATCCGCATGATATATGTATTTCTCACGTCGGCTTTCAGGTCCTCGGCTTAGATGGTACGTCAAGGATAGAGCTATTGAGTGGTAGGTGAACATATCAGTGAGTATTCGCAACAGAAGCAATTGCAAGAGAGCGTAAGCTTGTCTCAGAAGAGATCTGATGCGGTGTCGAAAAATTGTATAGGATTGGAAAAGGTCTGCATGCGAAGATTATCGTCTAATTTGTCTCGCTTTTTTATCCCTCCCTCTGGCCCAGCCATTGCGAGAGTCTATTCTGTACAATCCACCCCATCCATTCTTCATGATACACTCCACTGATCCTTCCTCTCCAAATCTGCCGACGCCACTGACCTTGGTCCCCCCTCCACATGCTTTGACCCGGCCAGTTCAACCCCCTCGGTCTGTGTCTGCTTTCTCAGCACTCGCTCAGCTCTATACATTCTATAAAACCTCCTCACAAGGAAGAACATCACAACCAACAGAGCCAAATTCGCCACACCACTCACAACCGCCAACACCCCAGCCGTCGAAACATGCTTCTTCTCCGGCACCGGAGTCGGTGACACTGTCAACGTGTGCGCCGGCGCTGACAGAGTTGACGTGGCGGTGGTAGTGAGAGTTTGATTCACGGTAGCGGTCGTCAACAACGTCGTCGATACCATCTTCGTCGCCGTCTCGAAATCCGTAGCGAGGTCATGGAAAGTGATATTGACATATGAAGTCAGAGTTGATGTGCTGACACTCGTCACCGTCACTGTAGCGGGAGCTGGGCCTGGTGGTGGTTTGGTTGGAGGGAGTGGTAGAGGCATGGTGGTGGTTAGTGCTGGACCATTTTTGTCAGCGGGTGGTGGGTCGGTGGGTGCGGTTTTGGGGTCCTTTTTCTTACCTGGAGTGGGGAATTCCACTTTTGGTGGGATGCGGTCGGAGCGCTCATCAAGAACGGCGGCGTTGCGCGCGTCTAGCTGCTCTGAGGGGATGAGTGGCGAGATGTTGGGTGAAAGCGAGTATATGATGGCGCGTAGGTGGAATCGCATTTTCGAAGTCTGCGCTGTGAGGATTTTTGGGAGATTGGAATACTGGTATTTTTGTCTGGGGGGAATACGCATGAGGATGAGGGTGAGTGGATTAAGGTATGAATCACCATATTGGCGATTATCGTGTATCGAAAGTAGTGTTTGGGGAGACGCGACAAAGGCGGGAGTTGGACAATGCTATTGGTTGTTTCATCTTTTGTTAGGGTTTCAGAACTGGTAGGCCGGCATTGTTCCACAACTTTTCTTTGTCCTGCCTTTATTATCTTCTTTGGTTGAGGAACAGGGACGTTTGAACAATGAGGTATGAATGAATAGTGTCAAGTTTGTGTTTGTGTGACATTTTATGCAGAATTCGAGGGTCCAATAGTGGAGATGGCGCTAATTAGGCGCTAGTCCCAAATAGGCCTTCGCATGCAGGATTGTCAGACAGGTCATTCACATTACCTCCGTCCAAGATATCGATTGGGGATCCTGCCCCTCAAATACGTCTTTGCTTATGAATACCCCACTGATCAGCCTCGCGCCTCCATGGCGTGACGGGGTGGGGTAACGCCCAGCTTCGACACGGGGGGATCAACACTCTACCCTCGACACAGCCTTTCCCCAAAAGCCATCTCCAACAATCATGAGTACTCACTCTCTCGATTCATTCGGACTACCGGGCAACCCCTTAGTCCAGGTCCCAGACTGAACCACGCACCAACCAACCACCAAACCAATCACCATGCCCCCCTCCTCCCGCAAAACCCTCGTAACCCACTTCTCCTTCCTCCGCACAGTCCCCTACGCATCAATCGCGCTCCTTCCACCCAACGAGCGCAGTTGTCCGATATGTCTCGCTCCCTACATCGCCACGGCCTGGCAACCCGACAGCGAAGAAGCTTTCAATCGCCCAGTGCTACTGCATTGCAAACATACGATTTGTATCTCCTGCCTAGCTCGCTGGATGTTCACTTCGGATCCGTTTCCGAACCATTGTCCGCACTGCTGGGTTCCAATTGTTTCCGCAGCGCCAGCAGATAAGAACTGGGGGGTGTGGGATTCGAGCGGCAGGCTTGCGTGGATGACATTCGTGCAGATCGAGTTTGCGGTTGTTCGAAGTACAAGAGGCATATGGAGTGACTTGGCTGAGACGTTATATAAGGAATTGGAAAGGTTTGACTATGGAAAGAGGGGATCTTACGAGGCTAAGGAGATGAGGGAGAGGATGTTGATGTTGTTTGAGATTTATTTCGAGCCTTTGCGTCGGCCGAGAGTCTCAATGGGTGGGTGGATGGATGAGACCGCGGTGGAGGAGGATGTTGTGCGACATCTCCAGGTAGAGATTCAGCATATGGAAAATCCACATCTTCGACATCGACAAACCGAGCGTATAACGTGGTCGCAGACCTGGACTCAACTTAAAGGCGAGATCGGAGTGCTGGCTATTATGCTACTCATCTCCAACATCTTCCTTTTGAACCCTTCCTTCATCTCGAACACTCGACCACTAAAACCTGGCCTTATTCTCCGGCTTGACCTTGCGGTTGCGGGACTGATTGCTGCGGTTGTGGTTGCAGGGACGCAACATTGGAGGTGTGCGGCTATGTTGGCGGTAGGGGCAATTTGGATGGGGGTTGTGGGGTGGTGCGCGTCGTCCTTTGTAGATTGTTTTGATTTCAGGGGATTTTGAGGGTGCGGGCTTTTATGGATGGTACTTAGTGGGGTTTGGGCGGTTTGCTCTGGTCATCTGTTGTAATTGGTATGCGGTAGGGGCTGGGGAGTGGGCGATTAGGAGTATTGGAATACGGATGGGAGATCGGCATGGAATGAAGGTGGAGAGTACACTGCTGACTTCGCGCTTGCAGATTGCAATGTATCATTGAAAACTTTACAGCAACAAATGGATTTTTGCTCCGTCACCAAATCAGGTTCTACAGATTTCTTTGGCTATAAAACAAGGACTCCCTAAGGTTAGGTTTAGATATCATGCGGCAGCCGCTTGCAGAAATTTTCCTTGAGACACCTTGGTGGTAGTTCTGTCCTAGTACGATTATTAATCCTTTCTTTGTCGAGACATCCATTTCAGGAGCGCCTCCGCGCTCATTGTGCCAGTCTTGCTGCAATCTCATAATGCTTACTAGCATGCATTTTCTTCATTGCGGCTATTTCGTTAACGACATCTCCTAGACAATGCATTGTTAGATTTCTTTCATGGATGAGTGTCAATCATGCGTCTTTGAATAGCGTGGAACACTGACGTATACGTGTGCAAATATTCTCTCCTCTCTCTTCTCCTCACCGCATCCCAAACCACTCCCACCTCTAGACCACCGACCCAGAACCCTCCTAAGCCGACTCCCCAGGAAATTCCCAATATCAAAATGCCTGCGCCAAACTTGTTCGCCCGTCTGGATCTCCTCTTTATTTCCCATACATCCCCACCTCCACAATCGACGCCGAAGACGAATGTATCATCTGCCTAGAGCCCTACTCAGACAACACCTCCTGGCGACAAGGCGAAACCGTCAACTGCCCCGTCAAGCTTAAGAATTGCCGTCACGTATTCGACTTGGGCTGTCTGGCGAAGTTCATGTTAATTCTGATGGGTGTTGTCCGATTTGTAGAAAAGAGATCATTGACAAGATCCAGCGGGACCGTGAAGAGGATTCTGACAGTTTGCAATACTTAGCAAGATTCATGTATATTGCGCGGAGCGAGTTTTGAGTCGGGAAAGCGGCTTTGTGGAAGGTAATGCAAGGTCCCATCTTCCACGAATGGGGACAAGGTGCGTCGGCTGAAGGCATGGAGCAGAATGGGATGTTGCTCTACGAATTCGCCAATGCTCTGTGTGGTGGGTCAGAAGGGTTCATTGACCCAGCAAACGCCATGGATGCGGGTGAGGAACGGCACAGAGCAGAAGCGTAGAAATTGACAGACTCGTATTCGATTTCCACGAGGCTTTTGAAGAAGCAAGCGGTGAAAATCTGGAAGTTGGCAAAATTCATGAGCAACTTCTGGCCGCTTGTCTCGGTGGCACTGGGCTGTTTTGTTTACCATTTCATAGCTTGCCTTTACCGAAGTGTCCAGGAGAAAATGTTTGGCGCTTTGCCGGCTGTCAGCGCTGTTCTGTGGACGCTTGCTACGGCGTACTATGTGTATGAGAGAGCCTTGGTGGGTAGGCAGGGGCGGTAGTTCATGGTCTCTGTCCTTGGTTTGTTGATCGGTTATCCCAGTGGTTGTGAACGGTGTTGCGCAAATTTTCCGTTAGGTCAAGGTCTAAATGATCCTGGATTCCATAGCGTTGGGTTATTCAAAGTTTAAAGTAATTACAATTTCCTTCTGATAGCTTCCTTGTTCTAGGAACCCCACAAAAGTTGCCCTTGTTCTCACCATCAATCCGTATAGTAGGACTGAAATTAAAGTAATTACAATTTCCTTATGATAGTTTCCTTGTTCTAGGAACTCCACAAAAGTTGCCCTTGTTCTCACCATAATTCCGTATAGTAGGACTGATATTAGCTTTCCCCCTAATATATGATGTCAGTATTCCGTTGTCGACACTTGCCCAAAGTGAATTCAATCAGCACCGCCCACCATGTCACATTAAATCTGTGTTGCAGGGCTTTTCCAGTGAACATATCATGAAGTAGAGCACCCAGCGTTGTAATTCCTTCCTCCTCCCATACCTTTGGCCAACCTCCTCCTCGGTTGATCAGCTCGAAACCTTCCAAACCCACAATCAACATAACGACCCTCCGAATCGACGAGGTAATCCCCTGCTTCCGGTACCTATGTATCGTCCCCGGTTTCAATACTGAGGGGCTAGCCCCAGAAGACAGAGAGTGTATCATCTGCAAAGAGCCATACGACACTAAGCTAGAGCAAAACGGCACCAACCTTAGTAAGGCTGTACAGCTCGCCTGTGGTCACGTGCTTGGACTTCAGTGTTTGGCCCGCTGGATGTTCTCGCCTGGGTTCAACAATATGTGCCCTTTTTGTACTCAACCTATCGTCCTGAATGTCCACAGGCAACAATCTCACCAGCGGCAGGATATCAGAACGTTTAACTACTTGGAATTCATATTCGGTATCAGGATACAGCTAGGTACTAGCAAAGCCGACTTGTTGAGGTTGATTGACAACATGAGGTTTGCGGCAGGAGATGCTGTAATGTGTCAAGAATGGAGTAAGAGGGGAAGAATGCTGTTTCAAGAGTACGTCGAGGCGTTGTGTGATGAGCCTACCGCGTCTGAGGATGCGGCAGTGCCTTTACCCGCGGAAGTCGAGAGGGAGATACCTCCGACTGAAGCGCAGAATTGGGACATGGAGAGATTGGTATCGAAAATAGTGATGGGAGTTGCCGTTGTTGCCCAGCTCCTGCGAATGATCTTCTTAGACATTCAACTCTCGGGGAATTGGGGCACCGGCTCGTTTGAGGCTCTACCCAAGATCGGTGCTGGGCTATACCTGCTGATGGCGATGTTGGCTGTCAGAAGAGGCTCCAGTCCAGGATGGTACACGCTCGTGGTCTCATTTGGCATTATCGTGAAATTCGTCTGTGCTAATGACCACGCTAATGGCTGCGTGCTGTCTTCGAAGTTCGATGACACAATCTATGGGTGGTGGAAGGGCTTTGGAGAATAGTCGTCTGCTGGAGGGTATGGGTCGTGCTTGATTTGCCCGCTTGGAGAATACCGGGGCTGCTTCATCCATGGGAATGGATCTCGTGCTACTTGCTTCTCGGTCTGGTCTCGTGCAGTAAGGTCTCAGCTGTGTTACCATTTTCACTATAGGTAGCATATCCAGGCAACTAGCCATGAAGCACAACAAAAGTAGCTTTGCAGTGGACACGTCCCAGAATCACAAAATTCCCCATCACTCTAGAACTTCTTCCACCTATACTGTAAAGCTTCGCTTGGGTTTCTCCCCAAAAGGGCATAAGTCATGACGACGTCGAGCGACAGCCGGGGAATTCTCGCAAACTTCTGCTTCATATGCGCCGCTCCTTGCATCGAAATCGAGAGTCCTGATCCAGAACAACAAGATTGTATCATTTACAGAGAGCCTTTCCGCCTCAACTCCTGGGGAAAGAGAGGAAATGCCAGAAATCGTCCAGTAAAATTGTAATGCGGTCACACATTCGGCATCCAACTACGGACCCTTGAGTGACTTTCAATTTTTTCATCCCCGAATGGCAGCGCTGACTCCGAGATGGTACAGTGCCTCACACGCCTAATGTTCCACAAGACATTGAAAAAGGAGTGTCCTCTTTGCCTCAAGCCGATCGCCACTAACAAAGCTTGTCGAAGAAGCTGGCTCTCTTGAGCAGTCTTACCTTGGTGGGTATCATCTTACACTTGTCTTATGGTTGGGGGGAGGTTGGTGGGGACTTAGAAATTCCGCCGAAGATCATTGTTCAAATCTGGGGCATCTCAAATGTGTCTTTGATTTTCGACAATTTTCACACTGGGGCTTACTTCCTGTGGGCCATCTATCTCGGGCTGTTGATTCCTTATACCAATGATGAGCCGGCTTGGGTTGTGCTGGCGAAGAAGTCTCCTTCCGAGAGGATGGTTTGGATCGCTCATGTAGGATAGAATACATGCGATGATGTGAGCCAAATGACTGGCGATCAACACTATTAAAGACTTTTTTTTAGAGCGGCAAGTTCACTTACACTACCCGTGGAGAGACTAAGTGAGGCAAAGCTGCACAGTTGATCGGATCCCCTGATCCTTGCCAAGCGAGGAGTGGTACCTAGAATATATTTAGAACCATTGTTCCACTGGTATCAGCCTTGAGTCACATTTATGTATTCAACAAAGACCACGCCTTTCACGTATATACGAAAGATACCAATGATACTAAAACCAACGATGCATTTTCGCTACCGGATTGACTGGCAAAACGCTAGAGGCACAATACTATCAATCCAGTTGTCAGAAAACGTATTGAACATCGCCTCGGAGGGCAACCGACCACTTTTAATGTTCCTGCACGATTACGGGAGTTCTTCGCGAATGTTTGAGCAAGTGGCCTTGCTGCTTCCCAAGAATCACTGCGGTACGTGTTACGTTGCAGCTCACATTTACTCAATAAGAACCGCACCCTATGAAGTAATAATGACAAGTGATTACATGTTATACCTCTTCACCATCTTGCACGCGTAGAAGAAATCGCTGACTAGGAGGTGCTGTGATAGTGGCAATAGATCTTCGAGGCTGGGGCGGATCTTCGCACCCTGACACCGATGGCCGCCATCCGTATTCGATGAAGAAGATGGCAAGGGATGTTGAACTTTTGATTCAAGGGCAGGGTCAACCCTCCCTAGATCTCCGACCATACATTTTGGTGGGTCATGGTATGGGTGCGAAGGTTGCTCAGGTCGTTGCCAGCCGGCAGCCGCAAGGCCTCGGAGGCCTAGTCTTGATCGCACCTGTGCCAGCTGGACCGTTCACGATGTCAGATAATATGTTAGGGAGGTATAGGAAGGCTTATGAGAGACTACGAGAATTCGAAGAGGTGGGGATGATGGGAGAGGAAGTCAGCATTGCCTCATCCATCGCACATGAAGACCTCCAAAACCTCGTGCAAGACTGTAGGCGCGGTAGTAGGCTCGCACGGAAGACGTGGTGGACATATGGTATAGCGAGCGACCACTCCGCTGAGCTGAGCAAAGTCAATGTGCCGGTGTTGGTGGTGGTGGGGCATAGGGATCAAATGACGATGGTGGAGATGGTTGATATAGAGGTATGTGGGAGGATTGCTGGGTCGGAGATGGTGGTGATCGAGGACTGTGGGCATTTGGTGCCGATAGAGAGGCCAAGCGATTTGGTGAAGGAGATGGAGGAGTTTTGTGGTACAAGGTTGGCGATAGGTGTGGGGGCGAGAGGTAAGGAGGATGCTGGAGATATATCGATCGAATGTGGGGAGCATGGAGCGAGGGTGGTAGAGTCTAGTCAGGTGAATTGGAGTAATTTGATACTGGAATATGATTAGCTAGTAGAGCGAAACATAAAGAGGTGTAGATGGTCGTGACTACAACTAAAGGAATTGACGATTCTTCTCAGGGAATTGCATGTCACAATTTTTCATTGTAGCATAGCTGATACTGAAGACGCGCAAGCAGGTGCTTTCATGGCACAGGAAATATCGTCTCGGCATCAGTCCAAGCACGTGAGATGGTAAAATGTATCGACACTATTCAAGGAAGTGTCGTTCGCATCCGCTGATTCTGGTCCAGGCTTTTAAGGAGTCTCCTGTTTCACTTCTCAACTCTCAGATCCCATTTAATCTTCCGTCGATTTAGGAAGCTTAGCCTTCTTTCAATTCTCTCATCTTGCGGATGAGGCTGGCAAGTAAATTGAAATGAGCGAGTTTAGCGTTACTCATCTTGGAGGTGGCGGATCTTGTGGTCAAGTCGGTCACTGGCTGGGATGAGTAAGTCGTCTGTGTGATTGGGTAGTGGTTCTGCCAATTGCCTTCAATGGTATTTTTCAACTTTTGTATGATCGCTGCAGTGGCAGGTGGAGGTTCGTATTCATCCCCGGAAAGGATATCTGGGAGCAGACGGTCGTCGAAGTCAATCGTGAAGGACTTGACGTTTTGAAACGCTTTGAGGGGCTCGAGCGCTCCGCACTCAAAGAGGACTTCCACTGCTCGCTGGTCCGCCGCTTTCACACCCTTGAACAATCTCGTCTCGCAATCCCCGTCAGTTTCACCTTCGGCTAAAGGGAATTCACCAAATTCCCACTCCATGTTGAACTCTCTATAATTGCTCTCCACAATCGTCTGGTTGAGATTGATATTCAGACGTTTGATAAAGGGTGATTTTGATAGTAACTCAAAGAAATCTTTGAAGTATCTCAATTTGAGATAATAGGCAGAGAGGGTGGCTACACCATTGGGGAGTGCCTGAAGGTTGCGATCCATTTCCAGAGACACCTCGGTCCCACAAAAGTTCGTGAACAATAGCTCCACATTTTGGAACTTGGCGAATGTGTGTGGCTCCATGTTGCCGCCCTGATCGGGTGAGCTGTAGACTTGCAGGCTGTTTGCAGCAAGGTAGTTTGTGCGAGGGTCGTGGCGCCAAACATCGTAAGAAAGATTCGCAGGGTCGTTGGGAATCACTCGCCTTGAAAAACACGGGATATCATCAGGTCGCAGGATTATTGTAAGATCAGAGTACAGCATGGGAGCTGCTTCGAGATAAATGAGGCGGTTCGTACTCAGAATCGCTGGGTGCATGTTGATTTCCGTTTCATCGATGTCCCCCTGGGCGATACCTTGCTCTATACCAAAATATCCAGCACGGGCTATTTTCCATGACTCGCAGCTACCGGCGTATTTCATTTCCTTGTACTTCGGGTCTAAGGTGCAAAAAGGGTATGGAATTAGGAGGTAGCGGTAGATCTCGAGGCGAATCTCTGGGGATCACAATCAGCGATTTAAGGGTCATTCGTCAGTTCAAGGGGGACAAGCCTAATGAGATGCGGAGAAAGTGGCACTTAGTGTTGGGTGAGGTTTGAGTCGCGACATCTGGCACGGCGGCTGGCGAGGACTGGGTGGGATCATTCGAGGCTGAGCATTCAGCCATGGCGGGCTGAGGTTGGCTTAAAGCCATATTTCTGGTAGCTCTTGGTCTTGTTACTACCATGTAAAAGGAGCCATAGGCAGGAGCGGTCTTTGTAGTGGTGTGTTGTGATTGTGTGGAAAATGGAATAACGTGCCAAGACGGCTGCAAGCCCGGAGTAGCGTGTAATATATGTCCGAAGATCTGCCGGACACAGGTCTAACCCAGCTCACCAGAAGTTTGATCGCGCCAATACATCCTCTCTACTGCATACCGGAGATGGGAAGCTCAGAAGAGTCTTGTTGCGCTTCTGTTGGGCAAGCGAGACTAATACCGATTCTTCAAAGAGCAGTATATCTCAGATCTTGCCTAGGCGTAGTCCTTGTCGTTTCTTTCAATCTACTCACTCAAGCGCACTGAAAGCTCTCAAGCTAACATCCACAAGGCTCTCGAGGGCCTATTGCCGACTGTTCCAGACCTTGAACGACTCACAGGGGTACGTTCGCCTTTGAACGCCTTCTCTTGTTTGTCCAACAGATCTCGACGTACGTTAGCCGCAAAAATCGGCCTTCAGTGCGGTGGCGATCCGAAATCGACGAACAGGCGGCTTCTTTCGGCTTTCCCGGCCAACACGAAAGGAACGGTAGGCCTATAGAAGCACCTATCATGCATGCTGCGGAATTTTCCGTTCAACGAGGATCCGGAGATCTTTTGATACTACCATTGATCCTCGCAAAGCTAGTAGCGGGACATGTAAGGCTTACAAGGGATATTGACGGCTGAATAGAGTTCTGGGCTGCCACTTGTATTCAGCCTGTAGATTTAGTGGGGCTTCTTGCCGCGGATGAAAAGCTGTTGTCGGGTTTGAACGATAGCAGAAGGTCTCTGGGTCATTGATCAGTTTTCGCCATGATTGTGTCGGGAAAAGATGCCCGTCAATCTAAGAATCCGTGTCTGATTACTCTCAATCGCTTTTGTGCGGTGTAGAGCGATTTCATGGCGGGAAAACCTTACTGGTAATATGGAAAGATGGGTTAGGAGCAGATCTTGTAACGGTCAAGTTCAACGCACTCATTGATACCCAAATGCCATTAGCCTGATTGTGATGGTTTGGATCTAGAGGTAGAAAAAGTGAAGCATTACCTAAGGTAAGCGCCGTTTGAGTTTTATCGTTAGACACGTATCAAATGCAGGTCTCGATCATATGATTGATAAATATCTAACGAAAACGCGTCGCGCTTTCTTGGCATTCACAGTTCTAACTCTCCGCTCCCATCGCAGCCAAAATCGGCGTACTGCATGGGAGGCTTCAAGACGAGAGGTTGCATGAATATGTAAGCCGCTATATGATTTGTACGATTGCTCGCTTGCTTGAACATGGTAGCTTCGGGATACGAGACGCTCAAACGAATCGATACATTGGGAGAAAGGCACAAAATATAATGGCAATTGGCTTGTTCTACGCAAGCGCGTGACTGACATGGAGTCCTTAAATCGAAGCATTTATGTATGCTAGGATCGGATCGATGCGTCGACGGCACAGTCGCAGGTGGGACTTCGCTCTGTACATTAAATACTAAGCGCTTCGTGGATCTAGGTAGATAAATGAGTGCAATTGTGCATATAGATCCCTGCCAAGCCTTAGCCTGATTGGCTCTCCACCATTTTCTAGATACATGACGACATCAAGCACGAAAATCAAGCACACAGCATCCTCTTTCCTATCTTCACCGCTAAATACCCGGAGATAGAATTGTGGGGTCGCGTGTTGTCGCGGTTTTGGGGCGATGGCAGGATGTACGCTTTCGTTGCATGGTCGACGCGGTGAGGGCTGGGTATTATGTCTCGTTCTTCAAGAGCTCGATTTATCCTGAAGAAGGGTGGTGCGAAGCTCGCTTGCTGCTTTCTTAGCGGTAGTGGTCCGCACGCGCATCAACTTACATGATTTGTAAAAACAGGAAAGGACTTAACAAAGGACATCTGGAAGCAACAGACCATTGAAGGAGATTATGTACACGTACACCAGACCATCTTTGGCATTGGTTCAGAACCCGCTTGATGTTTCCTACCATCACATACATTGCCTCATCTGCGATCACTGACACATTTGTGTCCTCTTTCAGGTGGCACACCCAAAATCATCCCCATTCCCTCCACTCCACGCTCCATAACTCGAAGAACGCCGAAAAACCTATCACAGCCATTTTCTCCGCCCTCTCCTCACCGGCTCCCACCTCCTCACCAGAAAGCAAAAACCTTTCCTTGCACCTATGGCCACAGCAGGCATTGGAAATAGAATATAGCACTAGGAACGCTGCTACGGTTTCATTTACTGTTGGTCGTGCCGTACAAAGAAAAACGTATTTTGGAGAAGTGCAGTGTGAGAGTTTCTTATCGGTGACGGAAACAATGCAAATGACGGGCGGATTCGGTATTGTGGGACCGGATTTAATTGTCGATTAGCCTAGGCTGAAGGTCGCAAAGATCTGGACTAGTCGAGAGGAGAAATAGGAGGAATGAAAGGCGCATGGGAGTCAGAAATGTGAGAAATGAGAGAACGCTGTTGTGAGTGATACGGGGAGCGCATCTTTGACAATGTGGTGGAAGAGGGAGGGTAGTGGGCGGCGAGGGAAAACAGTATCCCTTAACAAGAGATCGTAGGCTGGAAGATTGGAATGAATGAGCAAGAGAAAGCAATAGCAAGAGATACTTTTCGTCGATCTGATAGTACATAGCTCGATTGACGTTCTTCGTACATCTTACCCATCGTGGTCTCCCTGGTATCAATTTCCCATAAACAGCGACACATATTCCTACACCTCAAAACCTGGGGACTTAGTAGATCACGTTAGGCACCGCAAACTCTTCATCCCAGACCCCTTCATCAGTCGGATACTCAGACGTGAAATGCGGATGTGTATAGTCCCACCATTCGCCAATTTCATCGGGTGTGTGGACCGGCGTATTCAAGTCTTCCTGATGGACGCTCATATCCGGCTGCCAGCCACCCATCCACTGGGTCTCATCCACCATGTTACATGCCGGTGCCAATTCATTTGTTGGCAAACCTGGTGATTGATAGAGTGCTAGGTTTGCAGTTCTGATATTCCTTGATCGGTGCATGCTGTTTAGCTGTTCTGCTAGCAGTCGCAGCGAGTCTCGATTTCTCTCGACGCTGGAAATTGCGGGCGCTCGTCCGAAAACGTGGTCGAGGGTGCGATTGATGCGATCAGCGTGTGGCATTGAGGGATCGCGATGGACTGTCATGAGGAGGAACACTGCGGTGTGGTACTGTTGATAGGCGCCTGCATACCAAGCCCATGGTTGTAGATCGGCATCAATTTCGAGTGCTGCGGCGCTTTCGCAGACAGTGAGGGAGGTTTCGATGAGGCTGGTAATCTAATCAGTGTTTGTTCCTGGCATCAAATTCTTGTATGCGAAAGAAGCAAGCGTACATATCATTGATTTCACGCTGGAAATCCGTGTCTTCAGTCTCCTTCCAATATCTGTACAGCAGCATTACGTTGAATCTCGCAGTCAGGATCTTTCCCACTAATCTCGCGCAGCGCTGAATTGGCTGATTTTCGTCGAGACCGCTGAGGTATTTCTCTTCGATCTCTCCTTTTCGCCTTTCCACTAAGCGTCTAAATGTCGCCAATTTTATGGTCTTGTTGTCGATGGATACCCCTTTTTCCAAAATTATTCTATGCACCACATTGCATTCGGACCTCATTAGAGAGAACGTTGCGTCCGTCCAGGTAGAGGATCGTGAGACAAGAGTATACCCACTATTCGTGTCGTCGCTTTTAATCGGTCGAAGAGTATTGAAGTCATCGGCTCGTATCTTTGGCAGTTGTCCCTGAGTTTCCGCGGCGTGAAGATCGAGAAAGCAGATTTGATGCCACAAAAGGCTTCGCACTTGGGATTCCTCTGGGGTCATGCTTGAGCCAACCGCGTCGCATTGGAATCCTGCACATTGTGCGAGTCGGACGAGCGCGCCTACGAGATTGCTGTTTGAACTTGTGACTTCGGCGCGGCATTGTGGCATCTTTGAAACATTAGCTCTGATCTTTGGCTAAGTTCAATGAACGTACTAAGTATGTTGTGAAGGCTTGCAGCGTCTGCAGCTTGATCGACCTCATATAGTTTGCATCGGCCAAAGCTTTCTCGGTCGCAATCTTCAGCTTTGCCACCAGCAAATCTTGGGTCGTATAGAATTGCTGCTGGCATTGCGTGGACGACAGGCTGACTGCAGCTGCCAGATAGATCGCAAGCAGGAGTGCTCTGAGAGAAGGTGCTCGCTCGATGAATTCCGGAGCAAAGAAAAAGCTGTGAACTTCCAGCTCTAATGCAGATTTGTGGATGACGTGGGAAAGTGGATCCACCGCAAAGAAGTACTGATTGGAGAGCAACTTGCTTTGTTCTAGAGACGGAAAGTAGGATTCCCACTCTTTGGAACATTGCGGGGCTTTCAGGAGGAGACCGCTGGGCGGCTCCAACGAGGCCGTTTGCTGGATATGGATGGCCGTTCGAGTCGAGTAGGGATCACATAGCTGTTGGAGGCCTGGGATCCCCGAGTCAAATGATTGCGTAGACTTATGGCTTAGTTCGGTGTCTTGCGACAAGGCCCCTGCGACCTGTAGTCTGGTCAGCCGTAAGGCTCGGTAATATGGAATGACGATGAGAGGTAATATTTGACGAGGCAGCTTAGATGAGGAGAAAAACTCACTTTGAGCGCAGCTTGAGGCCCAAACAGGCCACCGAGCTTTTCATTGACGGCCAGCCTACCAACATGTAAACCCGTACCAAGTCCGTCGTGTAAGATAAGCGAATCGGGCTCGCTCTCAGAGCCGCTCATCATCAGCGGCGTTTGCGAATCGAGATATCTCCGCGATTTAGCATGTGAAGACCCAAGAGGTGGGCTCTCGCTTTTGTTGCTGATCTGGCGAGAGACACTGTCTGCTGAGATCTGGGGCCAGTCTGGGTAAGGAAGATACACACAAGCTCTCGAAAAGCGACTACAGTTTTGACATGGTTGTGATCTACTGCATCTCATTTTCCGTCGTCGGCACTCGAGGCAAGACTTGATGGCTCTACCCCTGGGACAGATCTGGTAGCTTCCGGAGCCGGATTCGTTGCCATTTGAGTTGCTTAGAGAGCTGTCTGGATTGGGCGAGGTTGTCATGGTAAAGTCAGGATGGCTGGGGTACTCGGCTTTCTTTTAGGCCTCAAAATTGATGGACCGAGGCCGCCAGGAGGGAGCGATTATGTTATATATCACTGGTTTTACCCTCGACTAGCGCAATAGTGTCCCCTGGGACACCGTACCCTGCACGACAGAGCCTCATTCGTCCCTCGCTCTCGTCTTCGAAGAAACCACCACAAAACCGCATCCTGCGACTGTTGATCATTACTATTCCAGGCCTTGGTCGGTACGTCTAGCAACGGTCGGCTGCCCAGTCACTTACGAGTGGATAGTGTTCCATCTCGATCCTTCACACCGCCCCAAATTCCACAAGAGGGCTGAGTATCCTCGATCATCCAAACGTTATTCAGGTGGCTATATTCAGGTGTTACAATGCCGATGAGTCGTCCGCCCATAATACATGCGTCATGCCGTACACTATGCACGTGTCAGCCAATCAAAGAAATCTTCTTGGTATTTCACCTCACCAGCTCCGGACCAGAATCAGCCCAGTCTCCCTTTCTAGAAGTGTGCCGTGCCTTTCAAATGCATGATTTGCTTCAGGCACACGCGCCAACACCTTATAGCCTGCCAAGGCGGAATCAAAGGGGTTCCTGGAATGTGTTTCAAGCGCTCGAAGACCGTACATGTGGCTAGGGTTGGCTCTTTTCTTTTCCCCCAGCTAGGGTAGGAAACACCCATCGGCGTGGACTTTATCTTCAAAGGTTGCATCCCTAAGCTACCGAGTCTTGGCAGGCTCACTGACATAATCAGGGGAGTTGCGAAGAGAATGCTTGACTAAGCGCGCCTATACGAACAAACCAATGATAACTGACGAAAACTCCTCTGGTCTTTCACCACACCGCAAAGAACCATTGATCAATACAAGAGACATGCTCCACTCCAAACTATCTTTGGCTCGAGCTGTACGCGCAAAAGAGTCTCAAGATCGTAATATTGCGCAACGAAATATCAAAGGAAGAACACTTAAGCATCGTGCATTGCATGAGGCATGCGCTGTTGAATATTCGTGCATCTCGCAACGCATGCATGATCAAGCGCTAAGCACTTTGAAGTTCGAGACGAGCAATAGTTGAGGCTCTAAGAACCTTCTAACCTTCAAATGACCTATCAAAAGGTCGTTCAGCTCCATGACATTTCTTCTTGTCCATGCAAGATGCAGAGATACCTCGGCCCGGTCCAGCAAGAGCCATTCCTTATCTCCCTCCTAAACAAGACCAAGACTTCCCACCACCAGCTAGTGTGTCCGATTATGCCACTCGAATGCTCAAAGCTCAGACAGAATGTTACACCGCATAGCTCTTCCCTCACCGCACCATTCTCGGCCACTCCTCTCATGCACGTCGAATCCTTTCGCAAAATTGGATACGCACGAGGAATCCTTCTGAATTCTTCGCGATTCCACCCTATGCATAGGTAAATGTCATGCATGACTAAGCCACGAATCCTTCGTCTGACGGTCTGCACGACATATGGTCTCCGAGTAGTCACCATATACATGCAATATGATTAACGATACGCAAAAGTGGCACTTTACTACACATTCCCCCATCTGGATCTAGCGCAAATTCAGTGGGTGCCAGGCTTGCTTAAATCAATATCGAAGCTTTTCGAGGAGCTAGACTAGCTTTTCAGCCTAGGGTTGATCAATTTCTTCAGCGCTTCCGCGAACCAAGGATTCTAGTCTCGGAGGCGCTACATCAACAACTGGGTCCACGAAGCCGATATGAGACACGCCGATTGGCTTATCATGGGCGGTGTGCCACGTATTGCCACTTTGCCTCACTTTGGCAATCACACAACCTAAAAGATCTGAATGCAGAAATCGGAGATCAGTTACCTCACGTGGGTAGTGTCAGAATTCTAGCGGTCCTTCTTCTTCCATCGACTCCGCCCGCATCTCAGTACCGCTTTGAAACCCAGGGCCGTTCTTTCAACCAGCAGGGTGTTCAAAGCTCAGAACAGTACATCTTACGAGACTATAACCATGATCGTGCGGACGTCCAGATTGCTACCATACCGTCGCATGGGGGAGCTAAGAATCAAGCGACATAAGTTTTGATGTACAACTGTGGATGGAGGCTGAGACAGCGTCCTTGCCAATTTTACTAGCAGGTTATCGCGTTTGGCGCTTGGAGTACTTCGACATAAAGTGTGGTAATTTGGCCTGATGTGTGTCTGATGGCTTGTAAAATGCGTGTTGGGGGAGGCGAATGCAGCGAGGTCATGGATAAACAGGTTGAACTTTATCCGTGCGCAATGACATGCGAGCAACGGTCTCCAGCAAGAACTCAGCAGCCTCGTCAGATAGTGGTAGACGAGCTTCCCCAAGCACTGCTAAATTGTTCTCGTGGCAAAATACAGCCTCATCGTCTCGAAAAACTGGGAGGTCCCGCTTTCTCTGCACATCGTAAAAGAGTCATGAACCACACCGCCGATTATGCAGTGGAGATGGCCGGGCGAGAGAGAGCCAATCGGTAAGTCTGCGCCGAGAGTAAGTCGAAAATATGCCGGGTGTGCCTCGGCCCCAAAGCAATTTGGCCCTATTCAATACGAATACTGACTGCGAGTCCAATCTTTGGTAACTACCACTAAAAGTATTGAAGCGTCATAGTGAGTTGGAAGGAAAAGAGCCTTTCTGATGATCTACCACGATAAGCGCTACGTGAATGAAGGTGGTTTTCTCTATCCAACCTTGACTGCACCATCGCATTTGATTGAAGCTACCAAAATTCCAACAGAGAGCAAGGTCTACTGAATCCAGTACAGCAATTGATCCCTCCATGTTATTTCGCAAGTGTTCTCTAGAGTAGGCGCTCGCTCTTAGCTGTACCGAAAGGACTAAACACTTGAACAAACCTACATGGTGCGTACAATCCAATTGCCAGGGTCTTTGCAAACACAGACCCCGTCCCCTGGATACCAAGGATCGTCCGTTTTCTCAAATGAGCACAACGAATCGCATTGTATTATGCGCGATATCAGAATAAAACGTGAAAAAAAGTGACCTGTGCGCCCTTAGTGGGTTGCGAAGTGCCATCAATACTGAATAACATCAACGAAGTCGAGATTCGTGAGCGTGACGTCGAATCACGATGCCTCCGAGGCTGTGAAGCTGAAAGCGTGGGGGTCAAAGTCGCTCCTTCACGTAAGGTTTGGCATGATGTTGGGTGGTGTACATTGACATCTCACGGGTGCAACCCAAGCTCTTTACTTATCTACGTGGAATAACAGGTTCCATGGAGGATATCAGGGGATGCAACAGAACTGAAGATGTGGGAACAACGGCGGGAGGGATGCAAATCTGCAGGATCTTCCTCAGCCCCAGGTTCGGGTTAATTGTTGGTTGGTCGCTCAGCAGCCTTGTGGCACAATGAAAACGGTCATGCAGCGTTGAGAGGTTGCTATGTGACGTTACACTTGCCTGGAATTTCGAAAGGGGCGGAGAATGTCTCGAAGGAGTTTATGATGTGCATAGAAAAAGGTAAGGAATGAAGATCAGAGTGAACGACCTCGCATGGATCTCAAAACAAAACTGACACGTTCGTGTATGTGCCGTGCATCGGGGGTCTTCCTGAAAGAGCTCACATCACCCGAGAGTCGTGATCGGCATTCCAGTCGCCGCTAAAGCGCGTCGATCTTCATGTTGGGTAGACTTAATAGTTGCGAGCATGATTCAGAGTGGCGACACCCAAAATTGCGAAATCTTAATTGAGGAATTGTGAAGCTGCGTGTGTCGGGGCCCAGACCTCAATCGCTTGCTTTCGAAGTGTCACATTGAGGTTTTCCGGTGTGTTCCAAGCCAAGGGCTTAATTTTGGATCAGATGATAATGGAACTGAAACAAGCCCCTCAAGTCGAGGAATTACTCGAATACTGCAGGATCTACTGTATTCTGTACAGTGTTGTGCACTTGTAGGAGTTATTTTTGTAGGCAAGGCGCAAGGTTGAACGGTGGCACAGCGATATTGTAGGACACTGTCACCCTATTGCCGCAGGAGGTCTTGAGAGCCATGAGCATCACACAAATTGATGGACTTCTGAGAAATTCGAACGCTGTCCTGGCGTGTTGACCAGAATAGGATTTATGGGTCTGGCTTTGTGGTCCTTCCGTGACAAGGCTAATGAGTTTCGAATTAGGCAATGTTTTTGCTCCTTTGTATATGCCCCTGATAAAACTGTGAGTGGCAGAGGCTACCATGTTACCAATACCACCGAGACCAATAACATGAGACTCAATATACCAGACCTGCACTGTAACGAATGACAATTCCAGATATTGATCTTGGCATTCGCCACCATAGAAGATGTAGACGCTTGAGTTCGAAGACCACAAGCCACATCGATCTACCGCCCTCCATATGATCCTCGTTTGACCCAATGTCTTCGATCTAGGACATTTAAATCGTAGCATATAGCTTTTTGGCTCGAGTTCTCCTGTCCAGACTCAAGGCCAGTCCATTCATATCACCCTAGCCTCCTCTTGCCAAGTAATATACGGACAAGCGCTACCTAGAATCGACTTATCTTTCTCTTCTTGAGCCCCTGGTTAGGGATTTCCCCAACTCGTTGTCCTATTCTTGTTGTATGCCCCAAGATGTTGCCCACCAGCGCGATTTTTGTCCATCCTGGCGCAGACTCGTGAATGATATTCTCGCAAAGTGTTTCTCTTCATGGGCTTCTGACGAAAGGTCTCCCCTATTCGTCCTCTTCATTGTTGTTGTAGGCCTCAAGGTTCTCCAAATCAGCGTCGTATATGTTGACTTTGGCGCACAATCTCCAATCCTCTTTTCGCAGAGTGCGGCCTTCATCTGATATACCTAGCAACATTCCAGATATTGTATCGCCTCTTGGGCGATGACTGTTATAGGCTGGCTTCCTGACGCTGGTGTATTATTGTTGCATCGAGGACGAAACCTGTGGTCGCTCCCAAAGGAGGCCAGGGGGGAAGGTTCGAAAAGCAATGACGGGAAAGGCGAGTCGAGCTAACGCCATGAATTCTAGACTCAAGGTATAAGCATGTTATTCTGAGAGTCTTACAGCATACCTAGACCTATGAGCTTTGATTCGTTAGCACTGGGAGTAAAGGAGGTTTTTGTAAATGTGGTAAGAGCCATGGAACACGACAAAAAAGGCGCAAACGAAGCTCATACTCAACAGAGAAGAAAACGTGAAGTCGATAAGATCTCCATCCCCAGTCAGTAGGTTGACGTGGTCGGTACGACGAGCGCTCGTATTGAACGGAATTGTAAGAGTCGAAGTTGTGTTCGTATAATTGAACCAGATGAATGCGATCGGCTGCAAGGGGATATGTCATTGATTGGATACCAGATTTAGTCAGCAGATTCCCGACTCTCTGGCTCAGCGGGTACACGTACGGACGGAGGGAAGCATCTTGACTCTTCGACTGAGCTCCAGAATGATGCGAAAGTCATAGAAAAGATGATGAACGTCCTCAAAATGGGTCCCTATCACATGGAACGAAGATGGGAAATGATGTCCTCGTGCGATGGGTTGTTGGCTCCTTAGCTGAGCGACTACATAGCGCCCTTCATCTGCCATCGTTGAAGCTCGAGGTGCGTGGACCCTAATCCCAGAAGGTTCCAAGACTAATTTCTATGTGTTAGGCCCACAGCAGAGGTCCTTTCTAAAGAGCTATACCTTTGAAGGGCATCAAATTTTTCACAGCAAAAGGCCGCTTATTGGCTTTTACCTGGTCCCATGCCTTCACACCTCATACTTCGTTTCGGGTCACGGGATCGCAGGACCCATGATGTGCTCGGACATCTCATAACATGAGGATTTTTGGCCACTGGGAAGGCATATCGGTGGTCGCAGCGCTGGTGATAGGGTCAAGAGAGACGTAAGAGATGGCGGTAACAGGAGCGACAGCGTGCAACGCTTTACAGCCAACCTGATGGGCCCTCCGCAAAGGTCAAAAACAGAATATTGGAATACTGCATTCAATTGGCCATAACTTCCACTAGTTCTTTTAGAATCTGAGGTTCTTCGCCTTAACCATCCTTTGAAAGCCTTCCTTTCATTTGAGAATATACTTTTGCCAGGTTCGCAGCTGTCTCAATGATGATTGGGGAATTGACATTCTCTAGTGCTCACGAGCAATACCTTTCCAAGCATTAGACCTTCGAAGATCCAAGTCACGACGGCCGCTCAGTTAGCTGATCTTAGATTAGTAAGTCGGTCACCAGGCCCACCTCATTTGCAAAGCGCTGGAAAGTCCGAGGGGCACAGCTATAGGTCTTGCATAGTGTCTTTGCGACCTGCTTTCGGACCTTTGCGCCTGCCCAATCCCATGCAAATCTATCAGACCAGACGGCGTTGACTTCATATCAAGATCAGGTTGGTCCCCTTACGATCGAATCGAGCCTTTTTCAACCCAAGGTGCTGTCTCAAGGCTTCGGACAGCTGCATCAGGCAAAACACCCTAAGAGGAGGAAATGTATCAGTTTCGAAAGGAAAGCAAGGACATGAATTACAGGGAGGGGCAATACAAGATATACCAACAGGCATCACGGAAAAAGTTGCTGCAAGGCGATACATGTCTGTCTACACGTTGGCAAATAAGGCTCAAAGCCTATCTCTCCAATTTACTGATATTTCTCGCCTACTTTCTCACCTACGGAAACGCCGTCTCAGCCTTGCAGCAATGGCTCCGGTTATGTGGTTCTTCCTGCAACGGCCAATGGTGCTACTAGGATGGTGGCTGCTTCTATTTTGGCAGCCGTAACAGCGGACATTGCCTCACGGAAGTACTCGTAGCGCAGGCCTCTCGATGGCAGCGTTTGCGTCTTTCAGCATACTCATCACCTACTACTCGGAATTAGCGCCGACCATATAGAGTACTGTTCAGTATAACAAGCTCGAGGTTTGAAGGATCTTGATTATCAGCCTTGTAATCTTTGCAGGCGGGAGGGTGGAGCGGAAGGAACCGAAGAAAATCGGTCTGTCGCGAAAGTGACACGCTTGCCCAAGATATACTAGCGCAAGTCAATTGCCAAGACCCGTCCAAATAAATTTTCAAACCATCAATATATATACCACTGCACCGCAGGAATCAGCACGGACTTCCGGTCTCCACATACTGATGAAACAAGCTTGCCCATGACAGGCTTCTTGACCGTCACAGGGCTCAAGGGTACTCGAAGCGGTGAGGCGCACTAGGAGTACAGTAATATCAAAAGTTGTGGGACCTATTACAGACCGAAACCCTTTGTCTGAAAAAGATGTCAGCGCTTTGATCAACACTACGAGTGATGAGTGGACGAGCTGTCGAAGCTCTTGATCGAATGATGCTGGCAAAATTATGCACGTACTGTTACCTGTTCTCGAGTCGCCGTATGCAGTGTTACATCGGACAATCCTTCTCATACTAGTCATCGTTAAAATCGCCCCTTTAGACTTTCCGGCTACCACATTCCCTCATGGATGCCTTGCATTTTCTTTCATGTTGCACCCAATCTGTTTGGTATAAGACCAAGATAGAATCTTTCGTACGCACCAAAATCATTTCACGATGTTTTCTTGCCTGCAGGCGATAGGGCTCTAGGAGCGGGGTCGTTCGCTATGGAGCACCAACTTACTTCTCTGACGGCAGTTGACTCACTCAACTTGGCCGATCCATTCTGTTCCATCATTCAAGTATTTCGAGACGTGACCGAGCAACTATACGTGCTCGTCCAGCAAAGATTAGATCAAACCCCTTGTGAATTCCCCTACATCAGCAACCCATTGGCAAAACCTAATGATTTCGCGACTGGGAGACGATGCTCCCAGCATTCAGCGGCTTCATACGTCGAGCGCTTTCCTTTAAGCATCGGGAAAGCGCTTGTGTACATTTCGATATGGTTATTGCATATCCCTGTGGATGGCTCAGGGGTACTACAGCTGACAACGCGGTCTTTCACCTCACTGGAATTAATCTCCAAGTAGGCAAAATCCCCGATGGGTAGACTCTCTTTTTGAGCTCGCCTAAGTCGACATCCACGCTCAACAACGACAGATAGAACGGTTGTGGAATAAGTGAAGGCACTAATGTCCAACTTTCGATCCGACATCATCTGTGATCCACAGCGTCTCCATTTCGGCTCCAGGTCCTGGGTCAAATGTTTCACTTGTATTTATCGACCACGCAGACGACTGATTGCATTCTCGGATAACGACGAGATGGTGATCAATAATTAAGAAGCGGATCCATTAAAGTAGCCGTGCTCGCTTGGGGTCATCATTGTAGATGATGCTCTTACCCCATACTCCATTGGTGGGAACGCAGTGGGCATATCTTGATCCGCTCAGCTACCATCAATAGTGTATTCTAGTCTCTGGTTTAGTAGTCAAGGCGCGTGTTATCCTAAGACCCCACCATGCAGACAGCTCGACCCAAGGCTTCGACCTCGCGGGCCCTGACAAGCCATTACATAACATGCGTTGCTTATTTCGATTGAATATCTCAGCATCGCTTGATTTCCTAGTCACCTTTCTCAGATTGCTGATTTATCTCATTTCCGCATCAAGAGACTGTAAAGTTAGCACCCGCCTCCTGCACTGCCACCATCCCCCGTCCATTCTCAACTCCCCCCTTATCCAAAGACCCTGAACCCACAAACACTTCACCAATCATAAGGGCGAACCCCACCTCACACCACCTCCCTCGCGTCAACTGCCAGCCAGGCACCTGCCTCACAGCCTCGATAGCCCATCTGACCTCGAAGTAGGGAGGTCGAGTACGGGGAGGATCCTCTGCTGGAAAGCTCATTCGTGCCAAATACCCAGCACCAGCACTCGAGACGAGAAAGGGCATGCGTTCCGTGCTGCCGAATTGAGCCAAGTCTTTCAAAGTTGCCATGACTGTTATAAAAACTTCGATGTAGCTCAGTGACTGGGCATCTGAGCTGGAGTGGAAGAGAAGCTTTAGTTGTGTGTTGAAAGGATCATCGGCAGAGGTGTTTGCTTCTATGTTTGCGGTGCTGTTAGACGCCAGCGTGCCGCTGTTTGATCCCGTGAGAATCTGGGTTGATTCATTGGATGTTCGCGTCGAATTGAAATGCCCCACAACATTCGCCTGCGGGTGTTCCGGATTTTTGAAAGTCGCCGAGGCGACAAGCTTATCATCCCAGTAGATGGCAACTTCACAATCCCTGAATTTTCCATCTTCCACAATCGTCTTCACTCCGTAGTAGAGGGCCCATACAGCAATACGGTTCTCTATCTCAACTTCAGGACCCACAGGCTGCATAGTAATTACAAAGTTGGGATATTGAGCCATGGTATAACGAAGATCCCGAATTTTGCCGGAGTAGTTCATGTTGGCGAGTATCGCCAACACATTCACAGCGGTCATAAGACATGAGATAGCACTGAATTGGTGGGTACCGTAGACGATCTCAATCTTGAAGCGCGGGTTTACAGGCTCGGTGAGTGTGGTGAAATTGCTGCTTGTAGACCTGGGGTGACTTGGAGTTAATAGAGTTGTTCCGCCAGCAATGGTAGCTGTTTCCGTTAACGATAGGTAACCGCACAGAATGCCACTCAAGAGAAGAAGTCTCAACGAGAACATGATGGAATCTGCACAGGATGAGGACTCCAATATGCAGAACAACAACTTCCAAACGTCAGCATAGGCCGAATACGACGATTGGCGCGTCTCCTCTCCGCTTGTTGCGCGCAGAAACGCGGAGCGCATGTTTCGACCCCAGCAATTAAAACCTTCGAACATGCACTGCAAAGCCGCTACTCCGGCACGGGATTACTCTTCACCAATCGTCTCGGTCATCATCTACTACACGTTGTTGTAGACCTCACGGAATCCATCATCTTTAGCGTCATATATTCTCTAGGCTCTAGCAGCATGAAAACAATGATGCATCAATGGGGACAATGGCTAACAATGCAGGCTACGATCACGGGATTGAAAAGGACAAAAGGGTTTGCTAGAAAGGCCCATATATGGACATTCTCTTGCTTTCCAGATTGCTCCTTTGTTTTCTGTGATTGCTCGCCAACATTTCTTCCCTTTGTGCTCAAGAGAAAACGCGGGTACAAAACGGCCAAAATCGCTCCACAATAAGGATTGGTCTCTCATGATTCTTGGAATTCATCGCTGGACCTATTGAGAGACGTTGCACTCGTCAGGCCGCAGATATCTTGCTGCCAATTATTCTCACTTAATCATGAGTCCCATCGCAAGAAGCGCTGTGAAGCTCAATGAGATAATCTACCAGCCAACGCAGCGTAAATTAGCCGTGGACATCGCAATCAAGGTGTCCGGTCTGGCGGGACTGACTCACTACACTCAAGCGAGGGTAATGTTCGTGGAGACCGTCATTCGTAGACAATGGAAAATGGAGACTAATATTCTTCCATCGTAGGGAAACCTCCCAAAAGGCCCCCAATTCCGAGCTTCTTGACCACATCCACATACTATTCAAGTCTACTGCGAAATTTCAAGATGGTGTGGATAGACCACAGCTGGTCAAAGTGAGGCACACACCAACGTGCATCATCAGCTATGAGATGTTTCTGAATAGCAAGGACAGGAGGCTTGGCGAGGAGAGTGAGGCGGGCAAGGGACAGGGTATGGAGGAGTTCAAACGAGTGGACCCCAAGGAAGTAAAGGAGATCAAGCTGAATGAGGGGGATGGATATCAAGGGTTTTCCTGGTGGTGGAACTTCAATCCCCGTGGTTGAAAGACTTCGCACAATGTAGAAGAACGGCTCAAAAGATTGGCCCCGCGGACTTCTCAAGTGTCTCTACCTTCTTCTTTTACTCTGCTGTCAATAATGCTGTGTGCCTTTCTCTCTGATCTTTGCTACCCTGATTCGCCGTAATTCTTCCTTCTCCCTTCTTTTGTGTGCTCTAATTTGCTAAGAACTCATAGTCTGCAGCGACTTCAAAAAAAGCTGCTTGATCCTAACAACAAAGGCTAAGTTAGCACATGTCTAGTCTTTGATGAGGATATTGATTGCCATGACTTACTGAGTCTTCGCATTGATATCAATTTTATCTATGGCAGTCTCATTTCGGACCATCTTCTTTGCGAATTCCTTAAAGGAGCGATCTATCTTCTCGACACAATTCTCAATGTTTTCAACTTGTTTGGCACGATTTTCCAATGTGAACGTGATGGCATCTGAGCTTTGTGCATAATGCGGGGACTCCTTAGTAGCCTCGATTGTCTCTTGAGGGAGGTGACGTGAGAGAACTTCCAGAGGCATTTCTGTTCCAACCTTTCTGCCAACCCGGCAATTAGCAAATTGGTATCATTATGGGAAAACCCACGGACTCACCTCGAGCCGACACCCTTACCAACCGTGATGTTCGTGATATTTGGCGGGAACACTTCAGCTTTGCCTTCGATAGCTGCTAGCCATACTTTGGTCGTAGAGATGTCATCTTCAGACTTTGACCTTACAGCATGACTTGAAGGCATCCTGGCCGGCTGAGCCTGTGTGCTGGGCTGACGAGCCACAGAAAGTGCGCCAAGAGCTACAGCTGTCTGCCGACGCATTGCTCAGATTTCGAGATATCCTTCGAAAATAGACCATGAGTCGGTTTGCGCACCATAGCGTAGCATTGGAGACCGCCCGGTTTTTGGAATTGATGAAGCTAGTCAAGCTTTCGATACCCAAGAGCGGGGCCTATGTCCTCTGCAATTACAAGCAGATTTTTCAAATTCGCGTACCACTCGCTTTAGAGTTGCAATTGCCTTCCTCATACGGTCTAATGCCCGGTCAATGGTCTTGTTCATCTTTATCACCCGCTTGGTCTTAGGCGCGTTTGCTGCTATTGTCTTCGAGCTTGGATACCGCCTTTCCAAATCCCATGCCATGGCCATTGTTTCGGCATCAGAAAATATCCTGTGTACTTCTCCGTAAACGACATCATACACGTGCGGCGGAGTTTTATAAGAAGAAGAGACTCTCGGTATCTTACTTTGATTTTCCAGTAAATAATACCGTAGGCTGGGGATCTTCGCAGTGCATGATTGCAGCCGCCATATTCTTGAATAGGCGATGAAGTTTTTGGCAACAGACCACGTAATTCTGGTCTTTATCTGGGTTTCTCTTGATATTATTAGTAAACTTTGTGAGCCTGGTTTGTAGTATGGGGATTTTTTGAGCGCTTCTAGCATCTCTGGAGGTATCTGTCTCGACATCTTGTGGATCGGCACCTGCACCTGGACGCTAGCAGGGTCCTGAGATTATCAGTGATCTAGAAGCTCCGAATAGTCTGAGGAAAGTTGTGCTTACCTGGGACGGCCTATACTAACACTGTGAATCCGTGGTATCGGATTGGCTTATAATTGCACGATCATCAGCCACTTCTTGATTGCCCATGCCTTGCTTTGCGAGATTTTGTCGATGGCAGCCTGGAGGGCTTCATTACGAGAATTTCGTTCTTATGTGGCGTCATAATAGTCTCGATCATCAAAGTTGCTTCTTAGTCTGCCTTAGTAGGTGCCCCATACTTCGCTTCTACACAGAGTGGCAGTCGTTGATAGCGATCTTGAAAAGGTAAAGGTGTGAATGGATCGACGAGCTTTTGAGCAAGTAGGCAACGGTATCGCCAATTGTTGGAAAAGCAACAATCCCTCAATTCCCCAATCCGTAGCGATACCCTGGGGGAACTCGCCTACGAACAACTTTGTCGCGGCGGGAATATTCCATGTTTGTTTCATCGCCTCTCTACTCTCTACCGACAGCTGCGGCTCAAACATAATCTTCGACGTCTCTTTCTTCAGCAATTTCTCATCATCTTGGAGGGTACTCTGTAAAATTTTCAGGTAATTAGGCATAGACGCCCAAGGGCCATGACCACCAAAGCAATCTTCAGCCCCATTATACAGCTGCGGGCCGCCATCATGCACAATTTCACCCTCCGGCGTGTTGCGGACTGTCATGTCCGCCTTCCCTGCCTTCAGGGTGGGGTTGGTGTCGGGCCAGAAAGTGATGTCAGTGATGCCAAGCGGTGCCCGTATGTTTTTCTTCATGTACTCCTCCAGCGTCACACCAGTGATTCTCTCAACTAGCTTACCGGCCCAATCCATGCTGGTGCTGTAAAGCCATTTGGTGCCGAGTTCATAGAGTAGTGGTGCACCAGCAAATGAAAGTACTGTGGAGCCCGCTCCGATTTCCTCGTTGCGGTCTTTGCGGTAGCGCATCAAGAGGGGCGAGAAGGCGTCATAGGCGAGCCCGGCGGAGTGAGTCAGGAGGTGGCTATTGGAGGTGTCAGCGCATGACGTTATTCGAAAGGAAGGGAAAGTGGTGAGATACCGTAGCGTGATGGTTTCTGCCGCTTCTTCATGACAGGCTGGCGAGCATCCTTGAATTCAATCAAGATTTCTGCTTTCGAGAGCTCTGGTAGGTTTTCTCCTACATCCATGTCCAGACTGGCTTGACCGCGTTCGACGCATTGCATGGCGGCGTTGGAAGTCATAAGTTTTGTGCATGATGCTGTAGATAGCTGGGTGTCCATTTCGAGAGGCTCCTGGGTTTTGAGAGAGCGGACGCCGAAGGCTTTGGCATATTTGAACGACCCTGATGTATTGTTATGAATGACGATGATTTGATGAAGGTAGAAGGGGGGCTTGTACCGGATGTGTCCGATGCCATGAGGATGGCGCCTGGGATGGTGCCGTCTTAGCAGGCTTTTTCGAACGAGTATTCTCAAAACAGTGCCCACAGCTTAAAAACTTCTTCGGCCCGGACTGATATCAACCGCCGCTGTCATATCGACCCATCTCTTCACAAGCCCCCTCCCCTGGCAATCCTATACCACAATGCTCCTCCCCACTTGATCCCGGACACTCTCGTATCAACATCTACGCCCGGTGCCACCTTGTTGAAAAGACTTCGACTGACAGCGATGTCACCATCCGCACAGTCTTTACATATGTCGACAATAGAAGCTGGGAAAAAGTCTCCGGTGTCGGAGTTGTAGATGTTGGTTTGAGTGAGACACAAAGAGTTCTTAGTGTGGTAAGGGTTCATGATAGATGCGGGCACGGCGACGACGGCGTCGGTGGGTTGTGACCAGCCACCGCAGAAGTTGGCACCTGGTGGTAGGTAAGCTTTGACGCAACTACGATTGAGAAAGCCAAGGGAAAATGTGAGATTGCAAGGGACATACCTGGCGTATAGGATATCATGTCGCCGTGGTATGCGTCGGTGAAGGTGAGAAAAAGGAACAGAATCATGAGAGCGAGGTTGGGCGAATTCATTGTTTTGAGATTGTGAGAATGTTTGGGAAAAGCCGTCGATTGAGCTTACTGACTCAAGGTGTTGCCTGTTCTGAATTATATCATAAAGTGTGCATTCAGATGAAAGATATATGCCAGAAACGATGGGAGCAAAGAATATGTACTAGAGACTTCGGTATGGACATAACAACGCATAGCCCTTTCTCTGAAACACTGTTGAAAATAGGCCATCAGGGCGTCTGTTGGATCACAGATCCTTTCGATTGGCCAACGCCTAAGCATTGAGCAACACGTTCATGCAAGACATAAGGCCAGTGGCTAATGAGAAGCAAGCAAAGGGTCTACCAGTCCGCGTAAGGGTTCATGTTGCTCCCTGTAAGGCTCAACGCTGATCGCTCCGCCACAGCGCTTGGAGTGGCCGGAGTCGATTAGGCTCTGGTGTCTGGCCAGTTAGAGCGGTGCCAAGGGCATGGTCATTTCTTGAAACGACCATAGCCAAAATGTAAGCCATGCTTGGCATGAGATTGGGGGCGAAGTCGGGGTTTAAGCCTCCATATGCTGCGGCTCATGCAGCCGAGGATCAAAGGTGACCACGGCATCCTCTCGAACTTAGACATGTCTCCTCGATTTTCAAAGAGCATCACGGCTTCGTCCAAGAGATGGTACTCAGAACGCCGATTTCGAAAAGAATGGGACCCTTGGAAAGCGCTCGATGGCACCATCGTATGACTGAAACGGCAAGCCCAACACCCACACAACGAGATGAGAAAGGATGGCGTAAGGATTTCCACAAAAGTTAATTTTGGATGCACGCGCCGCTTCTGCCGGTTACAATTGACGCTACGCTCTAAACAGTAAGCGCTAAGCCCCTAGCGCCTGAGGTACATTTGGGGGCTGAGAAGCATGAATTCCGAAGTAGATCCTACAGGATTTCGTGAAACGTTCCAACTTGCTTCCGCCTGGCTGTTGCTTTCGAACGAGTACCATTTGGAGGTCTTTGAGCCTATCATTTACCACTGGCTGTGTAACGCCTGTTGATCCTTACGAATGCTATGAAAGCAGAGATGTGGCCCCAGTTTCCCTCTCGCCCAGACCTAAGGCAATGCTGCTTTCTAGCAAAGTGGAGAGGGACTCTTCCCCCTAGAAAACCTACAACTTGACTTCTCTTGCAGTATCTTAATACGGCCCTTTGATAATTATGCCCACCCAGTACAGGTATATCCTATCACAACAATTTTCTACTTGATAAGCCAATGAAATATCCATAGCTTCCAGATGGGCTTGCCCGTCGAGATCATTGACACAGATCTCATGGGATATTCTCGCTGGGGCAGACGCTTACCTGCATACGAACGTTTCTGGCCATCGGATTATCCACAATTTCACAGATTCATCGTATCAAATGCCTAGATCATACGAGTATGCCAACTCTATCAAGATGCAAGTGTACGTGTAGAGATAGCAAGACGAGTGACGTTGTTTCGAGGGTTTTTTCGTGAAGAGCTTCAGTACACAGCAACTATTATCAAATCCAGACGTCTAACACATCTAAGGTCTCAGGGATCAGTGTAGTCACTGGCATACACGCGTGCTGAGGCCTACAGCGAACCAGTTGCCTCTACCATCACCCCTTGGTATAAAGGAGTGAACTAAAGTGGGCATAGTGAGTCAGTTGTTGTACCTTATCATTCTTTAAAACCTATCTCGGGAGCTCGGCTGGCTTCATCAAGGGTGACTCATTGGTCCATTGATAACCCTGCGTCAAAATGCGCTGCTCCCAACTTGTATTCCACCCTCTCTGGAATTCGGCTCAGAGGTGTGCGACTTTGCATCGAAATCAAGACTCCCATACTGACGTTCGGCGGCAGTCTTCTGAAGTATCTTAAAACATCGATCTGCCTCCGAGTTTCAACGCCTACGAAAGTCACAAGATGGCCCACATTTGAGTGCGCACTGCGTTTACGATCCCTTTTCTGCTCCTTCAATTGACAACGCCAGCAATCACACAAGCCTTCCTATGTACGATGAGCACAACACTTATATCTACTTACATCTAGCAAGGAACGTCTATGGCAAATATTCCGTCGTCCTACATGGAACACGTTTTCACATATCCCGTAAAGCTGCTCCCTCGGAGGATCATATCTTCATACTAAAATCTTATTGACGTCTTATGGACCGTTGTTTCTCCTCACTACAAGCCAACCCTTGCGATAATCTGTTGGCTGCGTAATGATACACCAGGTGTGGTTCCCAACACACCCCGCGAGGATTTGTATGAATCCGACCATCAAGCTGACTAAGTCCAGCCATCCAAGGCCCACAAAACTTACAGATGGATATCCAAAACATCACCAATCTTAGTACTACCCATGCGCAGGTCGCCCTCGAGGCTTACGTAAAGTACGGTTCATGCCAATTCCACTCAAATGACAAGGAAAACAGTGCTCTTACCAATGCTACTAATGGTAATGGTGTGTTCTCTGGGAAATCCGACATCAGCGATACTACAGAATTCGGCGCCTGTCACGAGTGTCGGGACAGCAAATACGCCGATACAATTTGATGCTGGAAGATCAAACATGTTGGTGATGACTGCGCTCGATGCTGTTCTTGTGAGAAGTTTGGCGCTGTGAGCATAGGTAGAAGGAACATCTGGGGACTTGAAGATAAGGCTTCCTACGACTGATACAAACAGGGTCATCCAGACGCGAAGATGGGCTAAAACAGCCACCTGATGTCTTCAAATAGTGGACCCTCTGTGCGCCCTGTCCCATCTGCCAATGTTTCCTGTTGCGGGTAACGGGTTGGAGCTGGACCCACATTCCTGGGTTTCCATGTCAACCGGTACAAGACGCAAACGGAAATCACACATCCAACTCGAATCTACCATGGTTTTCAAACCATCGATGCCCATCTTTGATTTCTAGTCTTCGTGGCATAGAGAAAAAAACAAAGTTGCAGAAAGCGGAGTGCCAAATTCTGTCCAACAACCATGCTTTTCAAGAGAATCCCGGTTACTGCGCCCTTCCTCTCTCTCTTGCTGAAAAGCGTCATCTCATCTTCTACGCATGATAGTACGACATCAAAAGCCTCAAACATCTATACCAACTCTTCAATTTCTACCGTCAACCCTACCATCAAACCTACCTTCCGATCCAATTCTAGCACCATTCTTCCCAATGCTGTATCCCCATCTGCTAACGGTCTCGAGATCGCCGCCCCACAAAGCAGCACGTCCCAGGACAGCCCTATCAACCCCGTAAACTCCACCCCAGTCCAGGAATACAGCTTTACATACCCCGGCTACGTCGCCGGTTCTTATATCCAAGTATCCTACAAAGACACCATCAAGGCCTCTTGGATCTCTGTCCCGCCAGAACATCCACCCAACCTTCTGATCCAGTGCTGGGATCGTAACACCACTACAAGCTCAACATGTACGTACCGTCTCCTCCATTACCCTCTTATCCTGGCCTCATCCACTGACAATGTTGACTCTAGACGTACTCCAAAAGCCCGTCATTTCCACCACCCTCGCCACGAATCTCGATTCCATGACTTCAAACTTCCAAATCCCTCTCACCCCCTACAAAGACTTTAGTCCCTGTCAACTACTGCTTCAAGACTTCAATACTACAGGCCTAGATGGTGGAGTGGGGATTGCGAATAGTAGCGCATTTGTTATCAGTAATACGAATTCGTCGGCTGGGCAAACTTGGAGTTTAAAGAATTTGGCGCCGGCTGTGAAAGGAGCGGTGGGCACGGGAGATGCGGGGACGGGTTTGAAGAGGTTGGGGACTATGGGTTATGTTAGCTTTTTGGGGGTGCTGATTGCCAGCGTGTGGGTTGCTTGAGTGGATGGCGAAGGTGTTGGCGGCTAATAGATGACGATTGTGCAAGTAACATAAGTGGAGATATACCCTGTGGTTTTAAGGTGTGATTTTTTTGGACTAGGTCAGCATTGAATGAGAGCATCACATCGCTAGTACTGCTTTTGACAATTGTACGGTGGAGTGGTCCCCTTTACTCGCCCCTGATTGGCCCATGGGATTTTTGTGTGGCTTGATGACTAAAGTAAGCAGATAAGCCAATCGTCAATTAATCTTTCTTTCATCGTCTTACTTACTCTTGTGACTGTCCACCGCGACTGATGCCGAGAGATCTACTACTACGTTTTCGAAATGGCCGGCTTCCCAAGAACACGAAGTCATTGGCGTACTCATTGTCGTACTGCCTATCTCGCTTTGTGCAGCACCAAGCGCACAGCTTTTGCGTTAGGGTGCCCTCCAGACAGCACGCATTCTTTCGAGGTTTGGTTCGGCATTCTCATGAGAGCTTGGTAAGATGGTTTTCAGCATGTTGTAAAAGCATTCGAAACCCCGCGTCAACATTTTGTAGGCTAACCCAAGGACAAGGTTTCCCTGGTCTGCGAGATGAGTGGCTTCAAATGTAAGCCGCTTGAGACCCAGAGACCATTCGCCTCCTACACCTTCATCCTGGGTAGGGTGATGAAGGCCTTTCTTGCTATTTGCATCACGTGTCACTATACGAAGACCCGATAACCGATGGCCTTTCGTATATTTGGCGAAATCTCATTGTGACTCAAACGATGGTCTGCAATGATGTCGAAGCTCGAACTACGTCTGATCTGTACGATGCGCTCAATCCATTTCGGAAGGAAGATCAGGAGGTTGTTCTTTGGGCGGATCAGCTCTGCATAAACGAATCTGACGTTCAAGAGAGAAGCCAGCAAGTACGCATTATGGGCTATGTATACAAGTATAGTCAGATATGCTTGGCGTTTCTTGGAAGGGAGATAGAGGGCGACGCACTAACTATGGAGTTTATGAATGACATAGGCAAGCGTTGGGGATACGATCAGCATGAAGCAACGTATTACCCGAAAGACCCAGCTTCTGTCGACACTCTCGATAAGGAAGTACGATAGAGACATCTTGTCGATTTGTTGAGTCGTCCATGGTTTTTGAGATCGTGGATCGTTTAGGAAGCTGTTCTCGCACCCGAGTGTCTCATTCTTAAGGGGCACTACTTCAATCTACCTCATCGTCAAAGAACCAAAATCCGCCAGTATGGGAGACCTACTAGAATGCTTTGGCTGAAAATGACGCAAATATGGTGGAGCTGGACCAACAAACCACGCAGGAGCGTTTGCACGTCCCACAGTCTGCCGTGAACTACCAATAGGCATTCTGGAATACTTGCCATGATCGCAGATTTTGCGTCTTGAAGAAAGTGTATTTTGGGATTGTATTACAGCCAGCGAAGGTTGGTGGTAAGATATGTGTCTTTGCGGGAGCGGAGTTGCCCTTTGTACTTCGCGAGAGGGAAGATGGATAGAGTCATGAGGCTGTTGGACGGTGCTATGTGCATGGTGCTTCTGATGGCTAGTTTTGGGATTGGGATGATTTCAAGACTGAGGATATCATCATATCTTTGAAGGACCCATAAATTTGGGTACAAGGCAAGTCATTTTCATCCCTAGCAAGGCCGGGGTATCTAAGCTGAAATACTCGGAATTTCCAGAGGACATATCAATTGTAATTTCAACAGCGAACAAGCTCGTTAGCCGCTGGTGGATCTTTAGCGTATGCAGAAAGCTTGCGAATCCTTGGCATTTTTATTTTTTTTCGTTTTCCCCACCATAGCCGTACTACCAGTACCAGCTCTACAAATAACGCTTCTATTTTAGTAACCTTATATATATAGATAATTCTACTCAAAACGATTCTAACGCGGTAAATATTTAATAGATTAAAGAAGTATTCGTTAAATTATAAGGCTTAAAATATATTTACTCGGTTTAATAGAGATTAAATTAAGATTTTATTCTCTAATATCTTCGAGTAGATTAATTCGATTAAGTTAATTCCTACGGCGTTAGAATAACCTTAAATAGAGTTATCTATTTATATAAAGTTATTTAATTAAAAGTATTATTCGTAGAGCTAGTACTAGTGGTACGGTTATAGTAAGGAAAACGAAGAAAAATATAAATACTAAAGATTCGCAAACTTTCTATATTTAGTATATTTAAAATCAATACGAAAGTTTAGTAATATCGATTACTATAATACACACCCGTTTTACTAGTAAATTATATGAAATTATATTAAATATCTTTATATCCTATTTATAGATATATATATAGCCTTATTCTACTCGATTTTATTTATAACTTTATTTACTATATCTTAACGACGTTCTTAATATCCTACTCGCTCTAACTCTATTATTAAATAATCGCCACTACCGTGTAATCTCTCTCGCTCGATAGTAGGGTAGTATTATATAAGTTTTACTAACCTATTAGAGTAAAACTTAATAACTAAAAATAATACTATATAATCTTATATATAGAGCGAAGAGGCTAGTTTTATTTATAGCCTACTCCTTTAAGATATTTACGACTAAATTTATTATCTTTTAAAACTCTATATATAGTAAATTAAGAAACTATTATATCCTACTCTTCTTAAAAAAACCTCGTTATCTTATTTTAGTATATTTATAGATACTACTATTAATACTCTAGAAGAGATTCTTTTATAATATTATAAAGTTAGTAATAGTAGCTAGTATAACGATATCTAGGTATATTAAGTATTTTATATATTATAAAGTTCACTTCCTAACGATACGTAGTATTTATATAATAGTGCGTTTTAACGGTAATAGTACCACGCTTTTAATAGCTCTATAGAAGTATAGATACCTTATACCTACTATTACTATCGATTATATACTTAACTATAGCGACGGCGGTAAGGGAGGGTAGACGGTGAGACTTGAGAGTAGGAAGACATTACTATACCTAGATTAGTATATATAGACGTCTTAACGGCTTTAATTCTACCTATTACGGTGTAAAAGCGGTGATAAAGATATTCAATACGATTTCATGCAATTTGCTAGTAAAACGGGTGTGTGTTGCAGTGATCGACATTGCCAAGCTTTCGCATTGATTTTGAATACGCTAAATACGCTAACTCTTCTGGCTCATATTCTGACACGTTGCACGCAGTGTGTTGATCACGCACTCATCCACCAATGGCGAGCTTCAAAGATCCAGAGGGCGTCAAAGTGGGTTAGTCGATTTGGCGCAGGTTGCCGAAATAGCAAAGCTCCTTGCAGAGACCCCGCGTCTGCCATCTCAGTGCATTCAACGCCGCCCTCCAACCATAGTCCTCTTCTATTTTCCTCAATTCGGATCAGGTGGCAAAGCCTAAAGAACAGCAGCATCGCTTTGAGATTTCCAATACCTTGATTAAAATAACCTTAGATTTTTGAGATGGCAGGCGCAGCCGACAGGTACGCTCCGGGAAAATTCGTTTTGGCATTCTCTGATAAACATGATGTAGTATATATACTTCACTCCCTTTCAAATTCATCATCGATGGAGACCCATTCTACCTCCATAGAAGCCTTGTGTCGCTTCACTCAAAACCACTAGATCGTTTGATGAATGGCCATATGGCAGAAGCGCATAATGGATCTGCGGTCCTTGAAGATGTAGATCCAGATACCTTTGTCCGGTTTGCCCAATGGGCTTATCAAGGCTATTATATAGCCGCGGACAGCACAGTTGAGGGCGAGTTACTCAGCGAATCTGAGAATGGGGATGATCGTGACTCTGGTCGGAGAGGAGTTGCCAAGCCCGAGCCCGAGCCGGAGCCTTTATTGGAAGTGGAAGAGCAACCTCCCACGTATGCCTGGGGTCGACCCGGCGACTATGGGACAAAGCAGGGTATGAGGGAGGCATTCATCGATCGCGAACACACTACCAGACAAGAGTCGATCAGGATCCCGCCGCCCCTCCCTAATCGGCACCACGATGAGGATTACACCGAGGTTTTCTTGTGCCATGCCCGTCTCTACGTCTTTGCCGATAAGTATGACGTTCAACCACTCAGGGTCTTGGCTCTCGAAGAGCTTCAAGCCACTCTCGCGATCTTCACCCTCTATTTGGAGCGCACGACCGACGTCATCACCCTTTTGCGCTATGTCTATGCTCAGTACAACGAGGTGGAGGAGGAAGACATGCGCATGATGTTGATGCACTACATCGGCTACGAGATGGACACTTTAGTGAAGGACGAAGACTTTAGATGCCTCATGATTGAAGATGGAGGAGCGTTGCTTGCTGATTTTATGGGGATGGTTGAGCAGCGCCTCGGTTGATTTACAGATCTGGCAGGAGCACTGCAAGCCCGATGAGCAGTTAGGAGAAAGGAAAAATGATTGCGAGTAAGGCGAGAGGTCATAAAGTTAGATCAGACATCCGAGCTTCAACACCCTGTGACAAGTTGCCTTATCCCACTCCCTCACGTATCATTCACTATGGCTGTAGATTATCTCAAATCATATTCAGGCCCTCCATCAAATCTGTTTCCCCATCCATCAAGGAATCAGCTTCTCCTCCTCAGCCACGAAAGCCTTGAGATCCTCATCCATCGAAATCTCCCTTAAATCCTCCACTCACGTCTTCATCCACTCCACTATTCCACCTACTCCACCTTCGATTGACTAAATCTGGCAACATCCCTCGGGGAGCTACAGCTCCTATCCATGGTCACCAGTTTCTGGACTGCGGTAAACTTGTCCTCGCCATGAGAGAGGGGAAAGGCTGTCTTTCGGCACCTTAAAAAGGCATCCGAACTTGACATGCCGGGCTGGGAATATTTTCAATTCAGGGTGTGGGCGTAGAGGGCACTGATCCGGAGGCTAGCATCGAGTGCAGCTTCATAGGGAGCTTGGGTTGTGTCGCACGATCATGGCGACAAGATGGCTAGCGCACTCAAACGGACACTAATCCTACAATTCAGTCGAACTATACTATGTAGACGTCGGGAAAATCATTCTCTCGACCCTCGAAGGCCTCGCCATCCATGACACCTTGCACGTCGCAGTCGCTGACTAATTTGAAGGTGCTTGGGTGTGCTGTACCTGGTACGGGCCGTAGGATGTAGAGCATATGGCCTCCTGATAGAATCCAGTTCAAGTAATAGGGCTTCAACTCTGCTGGGCCGAGCCCAGCGTAGCCACTTCGGTGATGAAGAGATGGCGACCAGTGCACGCATTAAAAAGAGAACCATTGGGATCCAACTCAGATCCTTCTGCGATTCTAGTAACGTTTATCATCTCAAGGTCACCAAGCCGATCCCTGTGTTCCTCGCATTCAGCAAGAGTGCACCATCAACTGAAAACTAAGTCGTCAGAAAGATAGAGTGTAGTGTCATCTGTAACAAGTCTGCTGAATGCCAGTCCTTGACCTGTGCTTTCAGTCTTTCTGTCACAGGCATAGAGTTTTCCAGATTTCTCGATACCGTCAGGGAGATCATTCCTGTCTCCATGAGTCGTTCGTGAAAACATTGAGACTGAGGACTCCTGTGCAACGCAATCAAAGAAGACACCTGAAACCCTTACAATCGATTCGCTTACGGCCTCGAATCGCAACGAACTACCCCTTGAAGGAGAGAAGATGCCTCGAGTAGGTAGTCTATTTAGCGTTGATCTCCAGATCGCGCGCTCTTTGCTCGAGATCCAAGACTTTCCCAGCTAGATACCCAGCTTGGTAATTTAGTCTTCCGGGACATGGTCGCTGTTGTGAGACTGAATAGCAGTAGAGAGCCCGAGCAGAAGGTGAGCTCTATGGCAGCGTCTCGAAGAGTTTCAGCAAAAGATCCACTATAATTGGGTTCAATTTCCGGGCAACGGAGCCAGGAACTAGACCTAGAAACCCATATATAGAAACTCAGAGATCTGATGAGCGACTAAGGCGTCGGTTACCTAATACTATCGTGAAAGCGGATTCGTCTTCACCATCAATGTCGTCACGTCGCTTCCAGGCAAAGTTCAAAATGTCAAGAGCTTATGGAATGTATGGTCGACTTGTGATATCATGGCAGAATTGACCTCCTGCTTCCTCCACCACTCAGCAGCAAACCAGGTAATCCGGTTCATTACTATACTATCGGAGGTTCGATGACTTAGCCAATTCCGTCCACAGTGTAGTTTGACTTCTCTTGCAAGAACGACTTTTTGTAAGATCCAGACTTTCCTCCACCAAGGTGTTTCGAAAATGGAAATCACGACTTTGAGCTGTTGCTCAAAGGTAAAACTACCTAGTACGAAGATCTCCCACAGCGGTTTCCCCTCAGCCATTCGCTCCAGGATTCGCATAACCTCACTACTACCAGGCGTTTCTGCACCAAGCCAGACTCTCACGACCGTTGCTAGACTATAGATCGACTTCATCTACTGCGCTTGATGATTTCGTTCCTTGACCGAAGACTGATTAATGCAGGTGGCGTCAATGCAAATGACCCTTGTAACGACAGGATAGCGTAGGTGCCGAAGTTGTTATGCATGCTCATTGGTGCATTGAAGCTAGTGGTCGATCTAGCCTTGTATCGACTACAGTGATTTATGCTCTCCACTTTTCGATCAAGATCATCATTATCCGCCACTATTTCAAACCCTCAGTGTTTACTCGAGCCACATCGTTCTACGGACCAAACCCATCCTCTATATGTCCAGTATGAGCCCCTCGAGCGTCAAGAGCACTGTCCTACCAGAATCTCAACACCCCTCCCACTCTTCTTTCCACAAAGCATCGCGCGTCCATTCCTAGCAGACATCAAAGCTGTAGGCAGGCAGTCAAATGGTGACGAGGGCTGCTGGTTCTGTAAAAACATTGACAGTGATGTGTACTAGTCATCAAGGACGAAGAGTTATGCCACCGAAGATGTTTATGCTGCTTAACACTCCACTAAGATGTTAAAGCATTTCAAGGAGCTTTAAGATCCTGGCCTACTATCATTTGTGGACCAACACTGCTATGATAACGCCGTCTCGCTTTGTCCATTATGCTGCCTACGCTTTGACCATTCATCAAGCCCAAGCTTTGCCTCAGTCCTTCAGCGCTTTCTGTAGAGGCTAGTGTTATCAGTATCAACTGTAAACCAATATCTTCAGCCGCATATTCCCCCTCCATGACAATGACTCGGACCAGATCTATATCGTCGGACACATCTTCAGAAATGTCCAGCTCTGCAGGGAACGACTTCGCAGGAGGTGCACAATCACTCACCATCTCACAAGGTTCCGCAAAGGCAAGGTCAAGCTCCGGAAGGTAGAGGAGGAGATCATGGGCGGCCGAAGCTGTTGGCTCTGCGATGAGATGGAGATCGACATCTGCCACTTTATTCGCATTGATCACGACGAGGTAAGTGACAACACGAGGCTTAGGCGGCCGTTCTGGGTTCTGACAACATCCAGGGAATTGATGACTTATCTGAGCGCGGTCTCGTCACTTTCACCAATCGAAATAGCCTTTCCATTGGAATATCACTTTGCCTAGCATGTCATCGACATTTCGACCGACCAGGCAATCCAGGCTTCGTCTTTTTCCCCGAAGATATTCGGTATTTCATCGCCCGCGAGACCGCCGACTTCTCTCTTCGCATGAGAATGCTTGAAGAGAACATCTGGATGAGACGAACAACACCCATTGCAGGACAATACCTTGATCACCAACGATCGACACCTCTAGGCAAGATTCTTCTCGAGTCCGCTTTTGGGGGGGCTGTACACACGCTACAGGCTCCGACAGCCCTTGGTGAACGGACCGAGGATCGAAGAGGTCGACACCCGAAAATGCGAAGTCAGACTTTAGTAGAGCTGCCTAATGGCTGCTTTCTCACGAAGATTCGATATTCTTAAAAGCAAGGACCATGTGTATTAAGAGAATGTACGAAAAGAGTTGCACGACTTGTTTCACCTGTATTCACAGAACGACAAAGTGTATCCGACGCTTGTGGCAAGCAAAGGCGGCAAAGACAACCTCATCGTGTTAGAACAGGCCGATACTGAACAATTGGGCGGGAAAAGCTACTGTTAATCTCAATATCTTCAAACCCCATCAAGAGCTCCTAAATGCAAGAGATCCATTCCTGACTCCTCGACAGTTGGAAAGAGCCAAGCCACAACAGACGAACTTAGAGCATCAAAACATCTTCACCATGCAGAACAAGATCATGACTGGACGGCGTCAAAAGTAGGACAGCAGTATCTTCTTAAGGAGGCAGCATAAGAGGCAGAGGGGGGGTTTATCGAAAAACAACGGCTCTATCCGTATCTGTGGAAATATGGACCGGGTAGTACGAGTCAAGATGCTATTGAGTAGGAGCTTGGCATTGAGGCGATGATACAAGGCTGCCGTAAGCCGGACGCCGGAATTCCAGATGACAACGTCCGTCCTTGAGAAAACAGGCGACATAAGGAATGGTCTCCATGGTTACCATTTTTCGGGCGATAGAGTGGGAGGATACACTCCAAGACATCGACCTCTAATAGAAGTAAATATCAGAGTGGCGAGAGGAACACGCAACTATGCTTAATTCCAGTGCGTCGCTATCTGTCCATCCTTTTCCCAAGCGGACTTGTGATGTCCTTTGGGCAGCACGTTTCCAAGAGGCATTGTTTCGGTTTCTCTTGTCACTGAAACAGCTTTCGATAGTCCCTGTCTCCTGTGTAGTCCTGTTTATCTTCTCTCTCTTTTACTCCACGTTGTCTCGCGTTTAGCCCTGCTCTGTTGTTCGAAGCACCGACTTGGTTGTCCAGTGTGCTGCCGTTACGTACTTAGTACATAAGTGATGGCCGCAACTTTGGTACGGCATGCTTTCGAGCTCAATTGTGTGCCACGAAAGTTTGAAATATCTGAGCCCAGATCCTGCGCCTAGCTAGCTCGTCCCCCTTGTGTTATTTCCTCTTTTCCCCCTCTTTTTTGCGGTTCGTGAGGCTTTCGACTTGGTGCGGTGTAGTAATGGCTAGGGAATCGAGACTCGACTGAAAGGGTATTGGTTGTACGGAGGTAGATTGAGGAGGTTTCCATCTGTGTCTGTTTATTGTCATTCGGTTATGCCGCGACGAACCACAATGGGAGAGCAAGTAGCAGTGAGAGATAGTATGGGACTTGAGAGCTTAGTGGCACAGCTCAAGTTCGTGCCTTTTTCAACTACGTATCATGGGCAGTATAAGAGCATTGGCATTCAAGCATTGCGCGAGACGACGGTCGCTATTCTTCCGGCGAAAATTCATGTTGTTCGACGTGATTGGCTGAAGTCGACCACCACGAGGTTGTACAGCTTGGAACGACGATTGACTGCACTGCATTTCGTTGACTATTCTCATGGTATGTGCCTGATTTGTTGGAGAAGCACGAGAAGCTGCCCGTCGGTTTGAAAGGAAGCTGTGAGAATAGCCTAAAAGTTGGTGGCGCAAATGCTTGGCATGGAGGCTGCATCGTAGGGCTGACTAGCCGCGGACAATTCAGATCAGATTCGTTCTTTTTGCCTCTCTTTCAGGTCGTTTCTACAGTAGATCTCAAAACCATCGAGACTTGCGCTAAACGGATGGCCCGCACACCTTAATTTATATGAGGGAACTACCAACCTCGAGTAGAATAAGAATAGGGCTATAGACGGGTTCATTATAAATAAATAGACCGGTATATAATAGATTCATAATAGACTATAAATAGAGGTATAATAAAGCTATAATAATAAAGTAATAAAATTATATATAATATATATTATAGAATAAACTATAATAGGGTATATTATAAAATAATAATAAAATATATAATAGATTTTAAAACTATCGAGACTTGTATTAAATAAATAATTTATATATTTTAATTTATATAAAGAAACTATTAATCTCGAGTAGAATAAAAATAGAGTTATAGACGGGTTTATTATAAATAAATAAACTAGTATATAGTAAATTTATAATAGAATTATAAATAAAGGTATAATAGAGTTATAATAATAAAATAATAAAATTATATATAGTATATATTATAAAATAAACTATAATAGGGTATATTATAGAGTAATAATAAAATATATTATAAAATATACTATAAAATAATAATAAAATATATTATAAAGTAATAATAAAATATATTATAAAGTATATTATAAATAATAATAGAGTATATTATAAATAATAATAAAATATATTATAGAGTAATAATAGAGTATACTATAAAGTATATTATAAATAATAATAGAGTAATAATAGGGTATACTATAAAATATACTATAAATAATAATAAAATATATTATAAAATATACTATAAAGTAGTAATA
>JAABUS010001734.1_pt1 | contig 45482 bp, 46 predicted proteins | sample 5560161 | NCBI WGS metagenome assembly JAABUS01 (sample SAMN10711885, study PRJNA513376) | rock metagenome | isolation source: Antarctica rocks | place: Antarctica: Victoria Land, Trio Nunatak nord | collected 2016-01-04 | reverse complement strand
ATGGGGTTTTTGTGGAGGCGGTGGGGACGGTGGGTTGGGATGTGAACAGGGAGGAAGCCCTTGTATGTAGCTCATGGATGGTCTTGCTGGTTGATAGATGAAGATGTGCATGCTACGAATGGCTGGCTACACGAGTCTGCAAGAAAGGCGAAGCCAGAATCGGTGCATGGTTGTGCGAATGGTCGGCAAGGTTGAACGCTTCAGGCATGATGATGCTTGCCGTATTACCTACGTATCTTATTCATCTTTCGAAGAGAAGCCGCTATGGTACCGATAATCGATCAGGCCAAGAAACCGCTCAATATGCGTCCAACGCCTCCGATGCCGCATTCCAAAAGGCAAACCGCACCAGCAAGACCCCCCCTTCAAACGTTGACCTAGACCCCCAATCTCCCCTCCAAAAAGCAGGCCTCAGCAGGAAGGGGCCCCCAACACTAACCCAGCGCAACCCAACCCAGCCCAAGGCCCCAGAATTTCCTCTTCTTTGTCTGATCCCTCGAATCCCCCTAGATGATGTAGTGGGCCCCGCAAAACTCATGCGAGAACTCAACCGAGCCAGTTATGGCCACCTAACATAACCGCGCCACGGAGATACGTACACAACAAGGTTCGACATCCTAGACCGGTCTCCGGAGCGTATGCGCCTCCGTGTTGAGCACGAACTCGTCCAGGTCCAAGATCTCGGGCTCGCTGAAGATGGCGTAGAAGTACTTCAACGTCTCCGCCAGCCAGAAGCTCTCCATCTTGTTGTCCTTGCTCGACTGCTCGGCCGTCACGTCGTCGATCTGTGCGCTCGCGATCGCGGTCTTGGTATGCTTTTCGATCTGCGTAAACATGCGCCAGGCGGCGTCTTGGAGGGTTTTGTCGCCGGTCAGGCGGTACAGGATGAAGACCGATTCGATGGCTTCGGGGCGCAGGATGTAGCGCGGGTCGGGCATGGCGGTGAAGCCCGTGGGGATGCGGTGTTCTTTGAGGAGGTACTCGGCGCGCTTGGCGGGGTCTTCGATCTTGGAGGAGGTGGTGTCGGTGGGCTGTTCGGTGAGGACGGCGGCGTGGTAGGCTTCGGGGTCCCAGGCGCAGTCGGAGGAGGAGGGGGAGGGGGTTTTGCAAGGGTGCATGAGGAAGATTTCCGGCATGATGCCTGTTTGCGTGTGGTTGTAGGCCCAGATACAGCCGTCGACGAGCTGGCGCGCGATGCTCATGTCGGAGGGGTGGGCGAAGGCTTTGGAGGCGAGGGCAACCATGCCGCCGGTGAAGCAGCTGAGGTGCTGGCCTTTGGGTTGGGGCGTTACGCTGGGTTTTTCGTCGTTAGTGCCCTTGGAGCGGGTGGAGCGCGCGCTGCCGGAGATAAGGATGTTGGCGTTGTCGGGGGTGAGGGGGCGGAAGAAGATGTGTTCCTTGATTGGGGGCAGGGCGGCTTCGTACATCTCGCGGTATTGGGGCGTGAGGCCGCCGAGGAGAAGATGTTGCTTGGGGAGGTATTCGTAGACGGAGTCGGCCATGCCGCCGAGGGTGAAGGACGTGTCTTGGAAGGTGAGAGCGCGGGCGTTGCTTGTGGTGGGCCAGAGACCGGGGAGGTTGGTGTTGGGCTGGGCGGCTTGTAGGACATTGGTGATGCGCTGGATGGCGTCGAAGAATTTGGGATCGCCAGTCAGTTGGGAGAGACGGGTGAATTCTAGGGAGAGGGAGCCGAGTTCGGCAATGAGCGTGGCTTCCCCGGCTTGTTGCTTGGTGCCTCCGAGATATTCTTTCCATCGCCAGCGCGTTATGGGCATGCGGTTGGGGGTGTCGAAGCAACCGTAGACGAGATTGCCGACTTCGAGGGCTTTTTCGAGGAGTTTCGGGTATTTTCCGCCGCTGATGTCGTAGGCCCCGAGGAAACCGCCCATGTAGCGGATGGTGGTTTCAAATACGTTGATAGCCGTACTCTCCGTCTTGCTGAAGTCGATTGCGTCAAGGCTCTTGAGCGCTTCCTCGAACTCTTCTTTCATCCCCATCATCCAGAGGGTGTCTAGTGCGTCTACCAGCGTTGCTGCCCATCCACCAAAACTATCGACGTATCCGGCCTTCACAGGGGTCACCTCGTCCTTGAGCCATGCATACTTCTTGTATCCCTCCCACGAGTGCACGAAGCTGGCCTTCACCGCCGCCTGCCTGTCTGATCTTTCTTTCTTATCTGCTTCGCTTTCCGGCCCAAAGTCATGCTGGAGTTTCGGGATCTTGGCGGGCTTGCCAGTGGGCAGCGGAATCCAGGAGGACACGGGATAATTACCAGCAGGTTTAGATACCGATTGATCATGTAGGCTCGGAGTGGCCGGAGGGATGGGCGTTGCTGAATCTGGGGGTAGTGGAGACTCTTGTTCGATGGGCTTGTCGGTGACTGGCTTTTCTGGTCCTGGTATCCATTGTGGACGGGTAGAGATATGGTGGGTAGTATAGAAGTACCAGAAAGTCAAGCAGATGCAGAAGGCAGTAAGGAGGGATGCTGTTTTCCTTCGAGGGAACATGACGGGTCTATGCCGCAGAAGAAAGGGGTAAAGAGCGGACGATGGGATTCCCCATCAAGCTGACTTCCTGATCGATCAATCAATTGATCATCGAAAGTCGGACGAGTGAGAGTATCAGTGAATGACAGAGGCTATAATGATGGAGTCGATCCTCCCGGGCGATTCCATCCCAACCAGAATGAGCAGCGTATGCCTCACCATGCCACCTTCAGACCTCAAACCTCAAGCGCCTGCTTGCTTGGCGTTCTGCCAAGCGTTCCGTCCCTCATCATGGACTCAAAACACTCATCCCAGGAGTGCCGGCCGTCAGAATCACGCCTTGCCTTGTTACCTTGTTCCACTGTCACTCTTCCTTCCATCTGGCACGATACAGGCTGCGGCTGCTCTGCCGTGGTGCCGCTGGTCCAGAGCAGCACAGACCTTCAAGGTCACCCGGCACTGTGAGCCAACCTCAGTCTTGGTACAGTCACGCCGCAAACCCATGCACGTTCTCGACTTCGTGCATTCGTATCTGCATCATGTGGCATTCTTTCGGTGCTTATTGGATAGTTGGCAAGGAGCCAAGGCTGCGAACACCATTTCAGCCAGGTCTACGCAGCCCCAAGCCATGGTGGGCTTACCGAGTCGCAAGGCATGCGGTCCTTCCATACCAACTCCAGGCTACGTGCTACGCTTCTCGAGGCACCACTCACTCGCTTGGCCACTCTTGCAATGGATGTGGGTTTGGCTGTACGGCACTTAAATGTGGCCTAAGGCTGGGCTGGCTGAACATAAGCGACGTCGTAGATGATGCATCCATCGGGGTCGTATCATTGCGCGGCTATCAGTCTAGTTAAGAAACTCAATCTGTTGCCAGTGTCCAGGTTGGACGTGGTTTCAATAATGAGGCAAGCGTAAGAGATATAAGACTCTACTTTGTCCCCATTTATCAAAACCGAAAGCCAAGGCAGCTTTCCCCCCAACGTTTACCCTAGCCTGCGGTTTTGTCTGCTTGAATGCCAATGGTTCACGAGTCCAATACCTGTAATCGATATCAACTCCGTGATATTGTGTGTCCGCCGCAATGGCTTCAGAAAACCTTCCAGATCACCCCCATCTATCACTGCCGCCCGCTGAGAAACTCAATCCTCATTCCATACTCCGAGAAATACGTGACAATATCCAGGACTTTTCTAATGGTTGCAATGTTGGGTCGGTGGCTGGCCCCCGCAAACTTACTTCTTCAAGCATATCTCGGGCCATTGGCAGGCTCAATTCCTTGCGACCGCTGACATGGCTGTCCTGCCGCCAACCGTCTTTGACCTGGACCCGAATGTCGAATACAAGACATACCTTCCAGATGGCCTTCACTTCTTTCGCGGCGTACGCGTTCCCCCTCTTCCGTTTTGGCAGACCCAGTTGACGTTCTTTGCAGATCCAAAATACACGGGTGCGCGAGATGGAGTTCGAGATCCCTCTCCCGCTTTTCGCTTCAGACCCTACCAAACCTGACCTTTCCATCGTCAAACGTGCCTGGTGGGATGTCATCAAACTCGTCTACCGCGAAGCCGAAGATTGTCGCTCACCCATGCGTCTCACCCTTGAGCTCCGTATCATGGGTGGCAGCGATATGCTTATGGCACCTCAGCGCGGCAACGATCTTGGTACTGCCAGTATCGATATCCTAACATTGCCGGACGCCGTACCTGACCAATGGGAAATTTTCAAGCATGAAGTAGCTGACATCTGGATGGGTTATGAGATCAACGGCGCGAAACTGAACGCAAGGCCGCATTGGGCTAAGGAGTGGTGAGTTCACGACTCTGCAGTATCTTGTCCACCATTGATGCTCATGATGGATAGGATGGATCTGAAGAGGATTGGAGCGCCAATTGAGAAACAGCTTAAAGAAGTGGCGTATAAAGATGCCATACCGGCACTCAAGGCGGAGCTTGCAGAGATCGGGAAAGCCCAAGGATGGACCCTTGAAGAGCTGCAAAAGCGCTTCTCGAACAAGCTGTGGGATGAGATTATTTACTCTTGAAAGGCTTGGCTGGGCGATGAGACGGTAAATTTATCATTATTGGGCAATGGCGAGGGAAGTCGAGGCGTCAGTTGCGTCAAAATCATCTCGGTGTGTAATTTGTTCTCCTGGGTCTCTTGGCCGTGCAAGTGGAATGCTTGGACGTTGTGCCTCTTCAGCTATGAACCGCCATTGGTTGATCACCCTGTCACATCCACTACAATTGCTTCCGGCTATTCCTCGACGCCATCTCTTCGCGACAGTACATATCTGTGAATCCTTCCATTGGACGTAAGTTCCCCGCCCTGTTGCAGACTTACTAAACACGCGCAGTCTGTTGCGAATACCTATTGGAGGCGACCGACTCAACTCCATCCTCTATTACTTCTACAGGCTCTCTTGTTGAGTGATACGACTACTAGCGAGGGATTTGTTGAGTCTATCGTCACTAAAGTCATCTTTGTTTCAATCACACTCTACACTTCGAGAGGAGACACTTCTCGTCGATTATTGGGACATCTTACGGGATGATACATAGGGCGCGTCAGATAGGGGGCTTGAGTGCTGAAGTCAGCGATCTGCAGTGCCCCTGGGGCTGTAACCGTGTGGCTTGCGCGGCGTAGCTGGGCGCAGGGCGACTTTCATCTCACAGCCAAATGCTTGGTAAAGGTAAGGACCAGAGACCATACTATATCATATGCTATGGAGCTGGCCGCTCGAGATTCGGAAATCCATCTCCAGCCTCATATAGATCTCTCGAGCGGGACATGAATTCGACCCTACAAGGCTGGGTTGTAAATCCAAACACTCGAGGCACGTTCGACATCATTCGAAGCTCTTTCTTGACGATATTCCTTTGCACATGGACTTGTCTCCATCTCAATGTCCCAGCGGCCAAGGAAGGCGCTTTGAAACCTACGCTTCGCAAGTTCCGCTGGATGGTGCTCACGATCCTTGGGCCGGAGTTTGTGGTGGCCCTCGCCGCTGGCCAACGTGCCAATGCAAAGCGTATACGAGATCAGATGCATGAGCTAGGCTATTCTCAACGGACGCTGCGCCAAAGCTTCTACGCGAACATGGGCGGCTTCATTTTGTGTCCACGCGACAGCACGCCTTTCCCAATACATGGACTTCATCTCGTCTACCTCGTCAAAGAGGGTTATATGACCTTGCCCTCGATGACCTCAGATGAGATCGCGGACAAAAGTAAGGCCGACGTCCTCACCAAAGCCCTCGTCTGTCTCCAGACCGGCTGGTTCGTCGTACAATGCTTCGGACGGTCTCATCAGGGTCTGCCGCTGACGTCATTGGAGCTTACCACCATCAGCTATGTATGGTGCACATGGGCCATCTATTCACAATGGCTTAGCAAGCCTCTCGATATTGCGGCTCCCACATACCTGGATATCAAGGCCAGCACGGCTGAAATGTTGCTCTAGGCCGGCCCGGAAGCTGCGGAGCCCTACCGCCAAACACCCATGGATTTTGTGTTCGATGGCCGCCATTCATGGACTCTGGATGTGCAGCCTCTTTTGCACTTTCGTGTTGGACCCCGCGAAAGGCCCATGCCACGGCTTTTGAATGATAGCTTTCCATGGTTCTCAACCGCGTCTGACACCGTTATTGTCGCTCTCGTCATCCTCTTCTATGGCGTCATCCTCGTGTTTGGGAGGAACTTTATCTTTCCAACCAGCATCGAGCAGTTGCTGTGGCGGATTGCTGCGCTGGTGGTTGTATGCAGCACAGCCGCATTTGTTGCCTGGGAGCTGTTGTGGGGCATCTTCCGAGCGGCTTATCTCCTATATATAAACAACAAGAAGATCACCCCAAGATCGGTCTACTACGTGTATGCGGCGGAGTTCGAAAAGGTGGATCCTGTGGACGGATTGCCTGTCCACGATCCGGCCTTCGACTCGAACATGGTCACGACTGGGCAGGTGCTTCTGATTGCCACTTTGGCGGTCGCCTACGTACTTTCACGACTCTACATAACCGCAGAAGCGCTCGCTTCGCTTCGGGCGATTCCTGCTGGTTGCTTCCAGACTGTGGCTTGGGCGACATTCATTCCGCATTTCTAGCAAGGACCTCGCAAACTTCGTTTCTCTACCCATGAAAGGCAGATGTCATGGTCATAAGCCATATGAATGAACACGTCTTGGAACACTGGATATGCGACTCGTCGACAGCCTGTGTCCCACTAGTTACAGTCTCCGAGACGGCAATGAAAGTATGAAACGCTTCGAAGTGGCTGTCGAAGCAGGAGCGACTGGTTCAGAAAAACATTCACAGGAACACTACAGGATTTTGGATCAGCTGGCCTTCTTGTAGAGCTATGATCATGCTATTAAGCCTAGGGGCTCCAAGCACTTTCTGCTCAGACCACTCTTTCTGGACAGCGTAGTTGCGTAACAGCTGACCGTGAACGAGGCGGGATGCTTGCCAATAATGATTGAGGTGTGAAGGAGCGCAATGATGACACGTGGGCCACCTCGACCAGTCCAAACCTCATAGGCTACGCATCTTGGAGTCTTTTCGACTCAGGTTGCGCGTGGAATTCGATTTTTTGGATTGACTCAATCCTGCCTTGATTCAGATCTCCATGTTAGAGAGATTCATACATCAAGCCGAGAGAATTTCTGCAGATTGGGGGCAGGCTGCCCGCTTGCTAGCTCACGGTCAGCGATAACGATATTCCGCGTCTCGGATGAGCTCCGAACGGTCTGCTTCCTGTCCTTCTGGTCCGGATAGCTATCACTTCACTTGCTACTGCTGCATCCTTTGACAACAGATGTGAGTGAGTAGCGGTCGATGGTAGCCACAAAAGAACAGCCGCATCAGTCCACCCTTGCAATCAGCTCCCATGCGTTGAGCGGACCATGGAACAAAAACTCGATTATTGCTGCATCTGGCATAGAGGGCCCTCCGGCACCGCGGTCCTTTGTCCGTCTCGTATTCCATGCGTTAGCATGGTGCACACATTCTTTAAGTTCATCCGGTCTTCTGGGTGCGAAGCTTCGGTTAAGGGGCAAGATCCAGCCCAAGAGTCGATGACAATGAGAAAGGCCGTGCGCTCGAGCCGAACAAGTCGGAGATAGGAGTATTCCATGGCCTGTTATGTTGCCCCTTCTCAGTGGTCATCTACGTCAATGCGTACCTTTAACCCTTTGTTCGGGCTCTGAAACCGAGAACTCTCCATGTGTTAGTGCAACACTTCGACTCTTTGCCTTCTTCGCGTTGGACTCTGACTGGCTTGTTCGGCCTAACGTCGTTCCGTCATCTCGCTATTTCGTTGGTGCTGAAAGTTGAGCGCAACCGATGTTTGCCGGCGCATCGATAGTAGACTGAATAGACAGCATACTTATGCAGAGCGCGTCTGGAGACGGGATTTGTCTGTTTGTTATCTTTATTGAGCAAGTGCTTAGGCTGCCTGATGTGCTTTGTTCGATTGGACAAATAAGCGCAAGTAATAAAGATCTCCCAAAGCCGTGACAAGCGTTCCTTTGCCTTTCCTCTTGATCTAATGCTCCACGGACCAACTGCTATACAATTCAGAAAGGTCGAATATAATATATAGCATCACTTACCGAAGTATGGAAGGGCGCAGGCTTATATAACACGACGTCCACAGATGACGTCGGTTGGACATTGTTGCAGAGGGCACCGATAGTCTCTCAGAGTGAAAGATTTCGACAATGCCATGGTTGTATTCGGGAGTGTGGTGATGAAGGAGAAGCCCTGAACACTTTCAAATCTTGCTTCGACAGAACTTACTCGATGTGATGAGCATCTTTCATCACTGCTTCTTGCCCCATTGGAGTAGTATATAATCCTCTCTCCCCTACCCTTCCAGGAAATACTTCCTTCTCCATCAACCTCCAACTTGCCCTCAAAGCACTTATCTAACATCAACTTCCCACTTTTACACATCCAGAGCGACCTGCTACCACTCACAGATACCAAGAGTGTCCACTAGAAAACTAGAACGATGGGCAACGTCCACTCGCGTCAGCGCTATTACGAGGTAGCGGAGAATGCATTCATTAACGCCGAAGACCTTCAATATGAGATCGGTGGACCGCCATGCCAAGGTGCAATCCTCGCGTACATTGACGGCGCAACTTGTGCTCGTCGAATGATACACGAGTGCACGCCTCTTGAATTGAACGAATTCCAGCGACTGGCATATCCGATATATGCCCGTTGGGCCGAAGCCAACTACGACAAATTCCCGTGTCGACCAATCCGTGGTCGTTGCCAGTACCCAGACGAATTCATTCATTCCAATGCGTGTCGATATCGGGTACCATTACCGCCAGATATCGAATACTTTTCGGTTGCGGGCCCTCGACCAGAACACGCTTCCCATACTCACGGTCGACCTGGCCATCATGGTTTTGGCGGACACTCAGGCCCGTCCAACCCCCATCCTGGTCGTCGTGATAATGATCGCGATTATGGCAGATCGTATTATGGATATTCGGAGGGCGACTATGAGTATAGTGAAGATGAGGATGGCGCAGCTTACTCGGACGAAGAAGATCTTCACGCTCGGAGCGTTTCGCAAGCGTCTGATCATGGATTTAACCCAGGTCGTCGTCAAGGTGGAGCCACTCGTGGTGGAGCTTCCCGTGGCAGTACTGCTCGCGGTAGTGCCAATGCTCAAGGTAGCGGCTCCGAAGGTGGGGCACCTGATGCTGGCTCAGCTCGTGGTGGTCGTGCTGCCGCACCTGGTAGGGCCTCTCAGAGTGGAGCTTTAGGTGGAGTTGCTGCTCGTGGTGGTCGTGCCGCTGCTCCTGATCGAGCCTCTCGCGGTGGGGATGCTGACACCCGTACCACTCGTGTCCATGGCGCATCGACTCAAGAAGGTAGTTCTCGCGGCCATTCTTCTCATGGGGATGCTTCGCACGACCAGCCTCCTCGTGGGCGAACTTCTCGCGCTGGAGCTTCTGAGGGTGTATCCGTAGATGACTTTGCCGATGAAGGCGCTGCTCCTCGTGCTGGTCCATCCCGCAGTGCAGCCGCGCAGTCGAGCGCCCCTCGTATCGGGACCGAAACATCTCACGGTGGCCGGCGACGACGCTGAGCTGCAACAAGCGGAGTGCAAGATCCTACAGAGAGTGCGGATTGGGAAGACACAGGTCTGCTTATGGTCTCGGAGAATCATTGGCAGCCGACTGAACAGCATGCATGCTTTTGTATTTAGATCTTAGCGTGAAGAAACCATTGCCTGCTGATTTCATGGCCATTCCGTTGATCGTGAATCGTATACTGTCGAATTGATAACGAACGGATCGTGGATCGAGTTTGGCTGGCTTCCGCTCACTGATTTTGGCTCAGGGGACGAAGCCGATGGTGTGCCTCGTACATCATCTGCTGCGAAGAAAGGCATCAAGATCTCTTCGGAGCCGACTTATCCTCAAACTCAGCAATTTGGTAAAGATATAGTCAAGACGAAAGGTGAGGAAAAAGAGGAAGCATGCGCTTAAAGCGGCAAGAGACTCATGCCATGCGAAAAAACGTGCCATCGCGCTTAAGTTCACAGGGCATCGACGCGCTTTTCACCCGAGCCATAAGCAGAGAGTGCAAAGCACAAAGGTCATCATTCGACTAGTAAATTGTCCTGGAGCGGTTTTGTCGAACAAGCTCAGCATGGCGGCCAGTCAAGACATGGACGAGCTGCCCTTCGAACTTACCACGACAGACCGCCAGAACTTGACTCAGGGCGATGAGAATTTCCAACCTCATACCTGGGATGAATTGAAGGATATCATCGGTATTATCTATTTCGATCACCTTCTTCGGGCTCCTTGCTAAACGGTCTGTAGCCAAAAATGACCTCTCGATCCTGAAACGAAAGCCTTCAGACCTCGTCCGCTATATTCGCTGGACGCGCGAGACCATCAGCACCTATGGATCTATGACCAATTTCGTGTTGAGAGAGCGCCTGCACTGGCAGCCTTTACCTACATCGACGTCTGAGACAGGTCCGCTTTTCGATACTGACAGTGACGTTCCCTTCGGCAGTGCAAATGACTTCTCGATCCTGTACAATGACTGGCCGTATGGAATTTCGCCTGGAATTACCCATTTAGTGATTTGGCTGAAGACAAGGGTTGCAGTAGAAGGGAAGGAAGGTTATTTGACTGCCGAGTCCCGGGACCTGATTGACGAGTTCGTGAAGAGGACCTTCGTTGATCGGGTCCAGGATGATGGAAATGCTGAGGACAATGTTATGTGGTTCAAGAATTGGGTGGGTCTGCAGAGCGTTCGAGGAGTAGAGCATGTCCATGTCCTAGTACGCAGCGTGTCTCAGTCCATCTTGGACGAATGGACAGCACCCAAGGGGCTTAATGGACATTGATATGGTGTGTTCTTCGCAATTGGTTAGTTGACGCATAGATCGTGACGGCAACAATTGGCTGGTAACGCTTTCACTAGTTGTCCTATGTTTCGATGGATTACAGGTAAGGTCTGTGTTGGAGCTGAGTAAAGTAGCTGGGCGCGGTGGATGTTCTCCAATATCGAAGTTCTCTTGGCTTCGGGTAGCGACAACGCCATCTACGCTAGCGTAGATTATGGCGCTAAGCACAGGAAACCGCCCGCAAAAACCAGCAGCAAAAGCAGGCCAGTTTGACCTCGCGCTTTTGAGCACTTGTAAAACGGAAGGAACCCCCGCTAGGCAGACGTGCGATTTCCTTCACAAATCCGCGTCTCAACACAGCCTAGCGGCTGTCTGAATCACGCTCCTGATTTGAAAAGTACTTAAACCCCCAAATTCCTTGCCCTTCTAACTATCTTTCTTGCTACCCCAACTGTTCATCAATAATCACCACAAATTCCATCGGTTACATCAACCACAAGCCTCTTCCATCAACGGCTACAATCTACAACTACTTTCAATCACTAACGATCTTTCAAAATGACTGGACGTAAGTGATGTTCAATTCTCCCGCTATTGCAGCTCCTTGGGTTGCGTTGTTGTGTGGTGCTCCCCCGGTCGCGTTCCTCTACAGATATCGCGGGTCTGGTGATGCATTACACCCATGTATCAAGTCGGGGTCCCTTGTTACCTTACCTCACCAACATAGCCTTACCCAACTATTGTACTTATCCTTACTTCCCTCTCACATACAAATCATGTTTCCCATTATTGTTGTTGTCGCCGCCACCACCACTTGGCAGCACAACCTGCTTGCCCTACTACTATCCCCTCTCCCAAACCATCTCCGTTTCCTCGTATCCTAGCCAATCCCTACGACCACTCCAACCTTCGTCGCATTCAAAATCTACGCACACCGTACTGACTTCCTACAGGCGGTAAAGGTGGCAAAGGCCTCGGCAAAGGCGGCGCCAAGCGTCACCGCAAGATCCTCCGTGACAACATCCAGGGCATTACCAAGCCCGCCATCCGCCGTCTCGCCCGTCGTGGTGGTGTCAAGCGTATCTCTGCCAGTATGTTCTTCCAACCCCCGCACCAACCTCCAGCTCGCTCTACCCTATGATGCCGCGAGCGTTGCTAACATCCTGCCACAGTGATCTACGAAGAGACCCGTGGCGTCCTGAAGACCTTCCTTGAGGGTGTCATCCGCGACGCAGTCACTTACACCGAGCACGCCAAACGTAAGACGGTTACGAGCTTGGATGTCGTGTACGCATTGAAGCGCCAGGGCCGTACTCTGTATGGTTTTGGTGGATAGGTTGTCAGTGCGCTGGGTTTAGGCATGTGATGGCTGTTGGTCTGGGTATGGGATAGTGCGATAGGTTGCATGCTTTTGGGGTGTTTATGGTGCATGATGCAGAGTCGGTTACTCTAAGTAGCATGGCATGAGAGGTATGAAATACGATCGAATCATCTTCAGCTTTGAGTTCGTACATTGTGCTATCTCAGTGATGTGAATCCAACAGTGCTCACTTTGACAACTCAACCGAAAAGCCGATCGCTGATACAGCGGAATTGGGGATTGCTCACCTTTGCCGGAGTTATTGATGCCGCGGACGCCGCCCACCAGCTTGTCGTAGCCTGATTTGCCGCGGTTGTAAGAGGAGCGTACGGATAAGAGGATACCGTTTGTTGCTAGAAGAACAAGGCTTGATGCGAGAGAGGGCCTACAACAATGCGAAGGTGACCGGATTAAGAGGAGATTCTGGGTAGGTCTGAACGAGGAAGACTGGACAACCAGAGCCTGGACAATACCGAGCCAAGCACTTCGACTGAGGGATTGGCTTCAGCTTCATTCAACGATCATTCATGATGATATCTTTACGGCCGGCGATCAAAGATTCAAAATGTACGTGGTTGAATGATTATCGCGGCTATGATGGAGCACCCGATGGTCGGCCCCCGTCCGAGCCTGACTTTATTAAGGGCCGAATTCCTGAATCTTCTCAAACACGAAAATAGGCCGAGCTTTCCGTTCTAAGTTTGTCCCTCTCCACGTCTGAAGAGCGTTGCCGTCGAGTCTGGCTCACTGTACTGCATGATTCTGCGAGTGCTATTCATCTGTTTCTCTTGATTGTCCTTTGCGAACCGATTCAGTCGACCTACGTCTTCCGAGCGGAGGAGATATCAAAGCCCGAAAGTAAGGTAGGTGCAATGTCGACAAGCTGATCCTGGTCCTAGGCCGCAATTAGGGTTAGTGCAGGCATATGGATAACCCCACTTCGGGCCGAAAACCACAAGGCTGCGCCGTTAGTCTTATCGATAAGGATGCTGTTGAGGACCTGAGGATTTATTCCAACCGGCTACACCGCACCTTGGCCTTGGGATCCGACATAACATTTCTCTCCAAGCGTATACGAAGAGTCGAAGCTGACTGTACTACGCGATTTCATAATATCATCATGTCTAGCGTGCACCGAAGAAAACCCACAGGTCCTTTGTCGCCGCAGTACATAAATGGCGTCTACCTACCGTCCGCAGTGCTACTTCTGGGCGTTGGAGTAGTCAATTGGCATTATCTTCCCGCCGTTGCAGTTGTAACAATAGCCCTAGGGGCCTGGCAGGTCTACAATAGTCGTCAGTGATTCAGCACGCTCGAGATCGATGGTGATCACTAATGCGCCGATAGAAGTCAAGAAAGTCCTCAATCCCGACGCATATCAAGAATTCCCTCTCACAGAGAAAACAGAAATATCCCATAATGTTGCCATGTCTGAGTTCCGATTCTTCTACTGCATAGCATCGTACTGATACCTCCGAAGATACCGATTTAGTCTTCCAAGGCCCACAAACATCCTTGGGCTACCAATTGGGCAGCACATGTCCGTGGCAGCTATGATCGAGGGTCAGCCGAAAGAAGTTGTGCGCTCATACACTCCCATCTCATCAGACGAGGACCAGGGCCATTTCGACCTTCTTATCAAATCCTACCCGACCGGCAACATCTCCAAATACATGGCGCAGATGAAGATCGGTCAGAATTTAAATGTCAAGGGGCCAAAAGGTGCTATGGTCTACACCCCTGGGCTCGTACGACGGTTTGGTATGATCGCTGGGGGTACAGGAATTACGCCTATGCTACAGATTATTCGAGCCATAATCCGAGGACGACCGAGGAACCGAGGCAATGACACCACGCAAGTAGATCTGATATTTGCGAACGTGAACAAGGAGGATATATTATTGAAGGATGACCTCGACAAGCTCGCTGCTGAGGACAATGGCTTCAGAGTCTACTATGTCCTTAATAATCCACCCCAAAATTGGGACGGAGGCGCCGGCTTCTGCACACCGGACATGATAAAGGTGGGACACGTCTTGCATCTATTTTGACCAGAGCAATCACTGACGTTTACCAGGAACGCCTGCCCTCGCCTGCGAAAGATATCAAGATCCTTATCTGCGGTCCGCCACCTATGGTCAGCGCCATGAAGAAAGCCACCGAGTCTCTTGGGTACGAGAAGCCGAGACCTGTCAGCAAATTGGCTGATCAGGTCTTCTGCTTCTGAAAGCGAGGCTTATCCAGAAGTTTTCGAGTCTGCGAACATTGTCCGATCTCGTGCGCATGTACATTGTACATAGACGTATCTTGTGCCGGCGCCTGAAAAGCGCTAATCTGGTGACAAGGGATACAATGGCTGCGTCCGTTATCATGGCATGGTGGCCTCCTTAGGTTCTTTACTCGCCCATGGGGGCTGCCTTTCTAATCGTCCAAAGAGTGCACATTGTGGCTCGTAGAGTGCGATACTCCCCCAAACATGGTCGTTGGTTCACGGCATAAAACCCTAAATTTCCTCAGGGCTGCTGGCCTTCTTCACCGATACTGCACCTTCTGCCCTCCTCTCTTTTCCATCTTCTTCTGCCTATTGCTTGTTACACCGCCATTCGCGCCCTCAGCCCCACCCTGCCCCGTCATACCAGCCAGGCCCCGCCTCATTCCTCCGAAAGTCGTCCAGGCCAGCCAGATACTGTACACTGGTATAGCGCTCCATGCCCACCATGCTCTATCTCCGAAGAGTCCAGAGACCGCTACGCAGCCCCAAGACCAATATAAGATATCCCAAAGGTATTCAGTCAAGCCCTTGGCTTCCAGATCTTCGCCGGCTCTCAGGTCTCCGTTGGACGAGGTGCTCGGACGACCAATCTTCTCAAGCCAGAACTCAATGGCTAGCGCAGGGGAGTAGAGAACGAGGTAGAGGAGATAGGTCGCGCGGGTGCAAGTGGAGCGGAAGAGGATGAAGCGTAGTGCGATGAAGACAATGTTAATGCCCAGGGAGATGAGATGTGTGCGCTTTAGGATGGCACTGTTGCGCGCCGCTTGCTGCTTCGCGGCTTTCTGTAGACAGCGTCAATGGCTTGCTCCTTTGAATTGAGTTAATCGACTCACTTGGGCCATCGAATGAGGAGTCGAAATCTGGTCTGAAAGTTCATTGGCAATGAGACCCAAGATTGAAGGCCGTTGCTCGGCGGTAGAGGAAGCGCTAGCGTCTGCGCGGAATAGAGCCGAAGGGTCGTGGATCACCAAAACATCACGCTGCCATCAATGAGACCCCGGTTCACAGCTTCGACGATCTTTCAACATAGCTTCTTTTGCGCCATATATGCCTGCAGCTAATCATCTTCAACCACAGCATATCAGGTGCTTCTCATTCAGTCGAATGCCAGACCGGGATCGTTAGCGATAAGCCTTTGGAGTTTTCTGAGCCATCGTGACTCGCCGTGGAAGGGCTCGAGGAAGTAGCATCCGGATAGGAGGACTCCAAAATGGATACGGTTGCTGCAAGAAACCGGTAGCATATCTTCGACTTCAACACTTTCTAAAGATCAACGATCTGATGAGCCGGCCTCTGGATTCCTCCTCCACAACATCTTAAGCGCTTGACCTTTACCTCACTTTCTGGCTCCTTCAGTCCCTTGGCTGACGGCCTGAGGTTCTTTTTCCGTCCTTCAAATTTCAACATGTCGCCGGCAAATCCACATATCGTCAGTCAACTTCGACAGCTTATCTACTATCACCTAGATTGCAACCTTCCTCGAAACGCGTTAGCCTTTGCCGAACGACTGAAAGGTTATGAGCCAAAATCTTCTGAAGCTGCATACTTGGAGGGTCTTTGCTATCTTCGACTGGGACAGCTGAATGCTGCGTATCACTCTACAAAACTACCTGGTACGAGAGGGAATCACCTTGGCTGTTCATATATCTTTGGACAAGCTTGCCTGGGCTTGGAACGGTATCCTGAAGGAATCGCTGCCACAGAGAAAAGTAAAAACTTGTGGTCATCAAGGAACAGCTGGAGTGAGTAGACGGAAAAGAGAGTAAGGGATTATCTAGGGATGCTGATTGAAGAATATAGATAAGCATACAGACACACGGAGACAGCCTTTACCGGACGCCGCAGCTGTATATTGTCTTCAAGGGAAGTTATGGCACGCCCATCAAGACCTGAACAAGGCGATCGAGTGCTACGCCGAAGCTCTCAAATTCAACCCTTTCATGTGGGATGCCTTTCTAGGCCTTTGTGATCTTGGTATGCTAGTCGTATTTGTCCAAATTGTCGAAGCTGACACAGGGCAGGCGTCAATATTCGGGTAAACAACATTTTCAAAATAACGCCAGACATGTTGAGCGCCTTATCGGGTTCCATGACCGATGAGAACGCCTCCAATTTGGGTGAAGCAGCACCTCCACCGACCGGCGGCCTATCTCGCTCTAACGCCTCCAGCAACATCCAAAATCAACCGCCCTCAAGTAATGACCCATTTAGCATATCGAAGAATCGGATCAATGGAGATGTGCGGCCAACTGCAGGAGGGCCAGTACTTTTTGAGAAGCTGAATGGCAGTCGAAATGTTGTCACGCCGTTGAGCGGAGGAAACCATTATCCAGGACTGGACACGCCTACAGGACCTGGGGGCGGAGTGATTACAGAAATCCATCCCAACAAAGAGGCTCCTGGGGTCACCGCTGTGTCGTTTTCCACAGAGCCACCGCTTGCGCCGATGCGGAAAGCACGAGCGATGCAGGGAATGGGAATGGACTTCGGCGTTGAGGCTCCTCCCAAAATGCGGGCTAAGTCCTCAAGGCCGAAGTCGCGGAATGACAACAAAGATAGTGAAGACGCGGACAACACCAGCCAATTGAGTAGGACGTCGACGTTGAGCAATGCCATTGGTGGACATAAACGTACAGTATCCGGCCAAGCAGCGCAATCTTCTTCAGCAAGCATAGCAGCGACTACTAACAACGTGACCGCCGCCGACCCAGCCGCCCCGCAAAGAAGAAGTACGCGACTCATCAACCAATTCAGCGGGCGCTTTGCGTCAAGTGGGAGTATAGGTGCTAAGGAAGGCAGAGAGCTGAAGAAAATCAAGCCTACCGCAACCAAGGGGCGGAGCGCAAATGCGTTCAATGTCGGGCGTGTTGTCAGTGGAAACCGCAAACATGGAGACTCCAACGAGCTTGATAGGAAAGAAGCAAAGCCCACCACAGCAGATGCTCCCGTTGGAAATCCCAAGCCGGCTGTGAACGACAAAGTGAAAGAGTACGAAAGCCTGCAGTGGCTTTTGGACCTCTTCACGAAGATAGGAAGCGGCTACTTTGCCTTATGCCATTACCAATGTTATGAAGCTCTCCAACTCTTCAATTCCATCTCCACGGGCCAAAGAGACACGCCCTGGGTTCTCGCCCAAATAGGCCGCGCACTCTTCGAACAAACGTTCTACGCCGAAGCCGAGAAGTACTTCACTCGCATCAAGACCATGGCACCCGCCCGTCTTGAAGACATGGAACTCTACTCGACAATCCTCTGGCACCTCAAGAACGAGATCGACCTCGCCTTCCTCGGCCACGAGATCGTTGAAACGGACCGGAACTCTCCACAAGCCTGGTGCGCCATCGGGAACTCCTTCTCCCTGCAACGTGACCACGACCAAGCGCTCAAATGCTTCAAACGCGCCACTCAACTCAATCCCAAATTCGCATATGCCTTCACTCTGCAAGGTCACGAACATGTCTCGAACGAGGAATACGATAAAGCGCTCGCTGCTTACCGAGCTGCCATCGCAGCCGATAAGCGGCATTACAATGCGTGGTATGGCCTTGGCAAAGTCTACGAGAAACAGGGTAAATACGCCTTCGCTGAACGTCATTACCGGTCCGCGGCAACTATTAACCCTACTAACGCCGTACTCCTCTGCTGTATCGGCGTGGTACTCGAAAAGATGAAGAATCCCAAGGCCGCCCTCATCCAGTACACGCGAAGCTGCGAGCTAGCGCCCAAGAGCGCGATGAACAGGTTTAAGAAGGCGAGGGTGCTGATGGCGTTGCAGGAATCGCAGCTGGCACTTCAGGAACTAAAGGTACTCAAGGATATTGCGCCGGATGAGGCGAACGTGCATTTTCTGCTGGGCCGTGTATACAAAATTCTGAGACAGAAAGGAAACGCGATTAGGCACTTCACTACGGCGCTGAACCTGGATCCGAAGGTATGTGAAACCCCTTGTTCGACCTCGGATCTTGGTAGCTTTGAGCTAACGGTTGGGGCAGGCTTCCCACTACATCAAAGAAGCCATGGAGCAAATGGAAGATGAAGTCGACGATGATGATCCAGATGGCATGATCGCATGAGTGGCGCGTAGAATGAGCCCCATGATATGGACTTGGACACCCTTCGAATGAAAAGCATTGGGCATGGCTTTGGCGTAGGAATTCGGCATTTGAGGACGCATTGGGGTTGTCTTGTCTAGCAAGGCGCTGGAACTGACTTGAGAAGGCTGTACTATAAAGCATAAGGGAACGGCAGGAGGAAGGATGAATGCATCCACTTATACTCCCTTTTCCACCATTCCATGACCAAGCTTTAACATCATCTACGTGACAGGAGAAGCTTGCGGTAGTAAAGCCCGACATTTGCTGTCAGTATACCAACACCGTCCCACTATCGAAGGTCCTTCCTGCATGCTTCAAATTGTCTGAATGATATCCGACTAGAATCCATTTTTATTTTAGACCCCCCACGGGCACTAGGTATGGGGGTCAAAGAAGAGGTAGCGGAGCGTTATATATAGAATGTCCCTCTACGTATCGCTCATTAGAGTAGAAATTGGCCTCTTTGCGGAGAAAACACCCTCGAGAGTGGTCGTCGGTCAGCACTCTCAACTGGCTCTCCTTTCTCTCGTTTCGGATTAGAAGACGATGTGGAAAGTGCCGTCTTCACTTGACGTCCTTCGTCTATCAAAATTATACGCATGTCTCAATATCGTGTATAACAGGTATCTGTGCTGGCGGTGTTTTCGCGAGCTATTTTGAGCCTTCTATAGAAGTCTGCTCGTGTAGTATCGAACTAATGAGGGCGAGTAATCAGCGTATGGTCGACACATCGTCGTATTATCGTAGGCAACGCAGACGGTCGTTGTGTAAAGATGTCGAATTCGAGAACTTCGAGTCGTGTTAGTATAACGATAGTGCACGGCGGCAATGGGCTTCGGCGATCGCAGGCTTCGTAGAAAACCTTCAGAGGATACTTGGCTCTACTGCAAGCAGTAGGTTCGTAGCCGGCACCACGTACAGGTGATCCTCGTCGCCGACCAATTGTCTGAATGATATCATGCGGATCCCTGGCAGTTTTAGACGAAGCTGACGATGCCAAGCACCATCTCCGCCTCTTCCACCAGTATCTTGAGCCCTTCTTCCAATTATGTCCAGGTTGCATGATGAGCACGAGCGTCATCTGCACGCTGCTTACTTCTACCTTAGTCCGCTGAGCAAGCTGCAGTGTTGAACCTTTTCAGCCGTCTCCGGAGAATACTGACCATTGGCTGCAGCGAATGTAGCTTTTTGAAGGGTCACAATTTAGGCTGCATCGGAAAGATTGTTTGAATAATCAACATTAATAATCAATGATATTGATGGCAGCCTTGGGCGTCCACCACTATTCGTGACATCCGGCTAGGTCATCTCTTCTTGCTGTACCAGCCTCGAGAGTCGACCGAGATGGCTGGTATTGGGTTTCCTGCTGCCAGTGCCAAGCTTCATCTTCCGAATGGCACGAAGTACGGTTTTGTTCATATCAAGCCGTCTGGTGATAAACCCTACCTCTTGCTCTGTCATGGATTTCCAAGCTCCTCCTATGATTGGAGACACCAGATCAACCACTTTGGTGGACTAGGCTACGGAGTCCTGGCACCGGATCTACTTGGATATGGGGATACGGACAAGCCTTCGAATCCAGTTGCATACCGTCTCAAGAAATTGTGTGATGAGGTCGTGGCTATACTTGATTCATTGGAGATTGATAAAGTCGTTGGGGTCGCGCATGACTGGTAATGCACGCCCCCAGCGTCTGTCTTGAACCTGATTAATGCGTGTAAAGGGGATCACGCTTTTTAAGCCGCCTAGGAGATTACTACCCTGACCGCGTACAGGCCTTCATTTTCCTCGATGTAGGGTATCAGCCTCCGACCAGCCACTTCTCACTCGACGCTGTGAATGATGCCACCGAGCGAATGCTTGGCTATCCAATCTTTGGCTACTGGCATTTCTTCAATTCTGATGATGCCGCATCGCTCATGGATCGAAATGTAGGCTATTGTTATTTGATCGAGATGTAGAACAGGGCTAATGCAATCGTCTACAGCCTGCTTGCACGAACTCGCTCCTTTATTCTGATGATAACTGGAGATACAACATGTGCCCTATTGGTGCAACCCGGTCCTGGTTCGAAGAGGGCAAGATCATACCCACAGCGTCCTGGGTATCCTCCGAGGAGCTTGCAATCCATGATCAAATCTTCAACGCCAGTAACGGAGGATACAAACCCGCCTTGAATTGGTACAAAGCACAGATTGCCAATGTGAATAGCGAGGATGAAGCTTCCCTTGCCTCCGGGGATTCGCAGTTCGAACGGCCGACCCTACTGGTCACTTGCAGCAAAGATCCGATCGCAGTCGCAGATATACAGGAGAAGACAACGAAGCAATATGCCAAGAATTTACGGATCAAGCAGTTGGAGACTGGTCACTGGGTTCAGCTGGAACAACCATTAAAGGTCAATGAGATTATACAGAAGTTCATCGAGAGCTTGCATTGATATGGGTGAGCTCCAACATTGAGCGATCCCATGCGCTGGACCCTTGGGTGCTAAGGTTTGCTTGGTGACCCCTACGGTCAACGGGAATCTCTTCCTGCTGTTGCTTCCTCCAGGTTCTCCGACGATGTCATTATGATTGATTAACGTTTTGCTGCTTCGATATTAGTCTACCCGTGGCTGTTCTGCCCATCGATACCTGTTCAATACGTTTTCCCAGATTGCAAAGTAACCTGCTCTTAACTCAGGCAGCTCTACAATCTATCACCCTTCGAGCACATGGAATTACATAATAATAGCAGTGGGCTCACATCGAGACGAGCCGGTGGTTAGTAGCGCCTTGCCACGTCTTCGTGAATAGGTGCCCTGTCTTCAATATTCGCACGACTCCCGCACATCTTAAGCGACATACACTATGTTGATTCCGCGCTTCTTCAACCATGGCTAAGAAGTGCAAATGGGTGGATAAGTGAGTTTGGCATCTTTGGACCTGTTTATTTCCGAGCTTCCTTGCCTGAAGCGGAGTTCACTAATGGTCCCCCACGCGCGTTGACATCATCTCTCTCGTTAGGAGCCTACTCCGTACTTTACTCGACTTTTCAACCGAGCGCCAAGAGCACGCCATTCTGCATTCTTTCCCTTCTGCCACAACAACCTTTGGGTTTTCAGGTTGCAGAGCGACTTTCCGCTGTCTTGGAGCCCACTCGCGTATTTTTACATGTTTTGTCCGCGTGAAATTTTGCAAATGCATTGTAGTATCTCGAAGCTCAGCATAGAGCCTCAATAGCCTTGAGGTCACTGACAATTCCGTTGAGTCACATAGCGCAGATATCAAGCATAGAGTATGGCCTCGACTCAGACGCAACAAACTGAGAAGGCGTGGGGACATCCATCCCAGGCTGCCAATTTGGAAGATGAAACAACTTCTCTCTCTACAGAAGATGACCTGGCCGCGGCCATTGCCCCTGATCACGCACAACAGCTGGACCCACAAATCGAAAGACAGGTTCTTCGCAAAATCGATCTGTACCTAATACCGTTTATGTGGGTTGGTTATGGTTTCGTATATTACGACAAGGTAGGCCCCATTTGGCCTTTTTTTCTCGAAACATAGCTACTGACCTTCATAGGCGATTCTCGGTAGTGCCGTCCTTTTCGGAATGACGAAAGACCTATCACTCAGTGTGGTTGACAAGTCCAAGCACCCTCCAACGGCTTCGACGTTACGGCTGAGCTGGGCGACTTCCATCTTCTACTTCGGAATGCTTGCAGGTCTTTTCCCTCTAGCTTTCGCCCTCCAACGCTTCCAGCTCGGACGCGTCCTTGGACCGATCGTGATAGTGTGGGGCGTGATCGCCATGCTCACAGCGGCAGTAAAGTCCTGGCAAGGATTGTTCGTCCAACGCTTCTTCTTAGGCTTCGTTGAGAGTATTGTACCGACAGCCTACATGTGTATCGTCAGCAGCTATTATACCCAACAAGAACAGGCCTTGCGTCAAAGTTGGTGGTTCTCCTCGACGGGTGGCTGGACCATCATTGGCGGCGCAATCAACTATGGGTTTGCACAGATCAGCGGTGGTTCCTTGACTCGATGGCAGTACATCTACCTCCTAGCCGGAGCAATCACCATCCTCTTCGGCATCATATGTTTTGCTGTTCCCAATTCCGCGGTCACAGCTTGGTTTCTAAGTTCTGAAGAGCGCGTAGTGGCAGTCGAGCGACTAAGAAGAGGCCAAACGGGTGTCCGATGTCAGAAGCTCAAGGCTTCTCAACTACGCGAAGCGATCATGGACATCAAGATCTGGCTAATCGCATTCATGATGGCTGGAGCCTACACCGTCAACGGAGCCGTGAGCGGGTTCGGGCCCCTCATCGTATCGACCTTTGGCTACACAACACTGGAATCTATACTCTTCCAATTTCCTCTCGGCGCCGTAGTCTTCGTCTTCATCCTCCTAACTGGTTACCTCAGCAGTCGGATACCCAACATCCGTATCCTGCTGCTTATTTTATGCTGCCTACCCGTCATTGCCGGCTGCGCCATGATCTGGAAAAGCACATGGAACCATCGCCCCGCCACCCCTGTCGTTGGCTATACGCTCATCGGCTTCTTTGGCCCCGTCGTGAGCTTGATCATAAGTATCGGCATGGCGAACGTGGCGGGAGCGACGAAGAAGAGTTTCACGGCCGCTGCGATCTTCGTGGCTTACTGCGTGGGTAACATCGTGGGGCCGCAGCTGATCAAGACGCCGACGCTCAAGCGCCATTATCCAGAACTGTGGTTGGGGCTGATCATTTGCTACTGCATTGTGATTTGTCTGGCAGTGGCGCTCTATGTCACTTTGAGGAGAGAGAACAAGCGGCGCGACGGACTGGGGTTGGATGAGGGGGTCAGAGATCATTTGGCTTTCAAAGACTTGACAGACAAGGAAAACCCGTATTTTCGATACGTGCTATGAGTCTGAAGTTCCGTGTACACAATAGGAAATAGCGGTAAGATTGAGACAGTTAATCCAAAGTCCGACTGCAAGCAAAATGCGCGCACAGACCTTGAAGCCTGCAATTACAATCTTCGCAGCCAGTATTCCATAATGATAAGGTGTTCGGGCGTAAGCTCTGTACTGACAGATATGTCTCATGGCCATGGCTTCGGCGGTGTTAGTGAAGCCGTACCTCCACCACCTCGACAGTATGCACATTCCCCGGGCTGGCCAAGGAGCCCGATTGCGCAATCAGGAAGCTCTTCCAACTCATAGTGGTATCAAATCGAGTCTTCCTCACCATCCTCTAAGATATCCATCAGCAGAGAAGCGCAAGTTGAGGAACACTGAGCTTGTGACTGAATATGGGATTCTTGAATAAAGCGATGACATCTGCATGCTTCGTTGACAGGCGGTTCCAAAGTCATCACGATAATCTCAAAGATACCTTATCTAAACATATTTTGGAGGAGTTATCAAGGTCGACGACCAGTCTGAAATTGCAGTGACCGAAATGAGGACAGGTGGCGTTCGTCCAAAGACATGTAATGTAGACTTCCTTCGGACTCCGAGCAATGTCAAGCGGCTCGGTGAATAGGTCGACGTGGTTAATACTTTGATCCTGCCGCCATAGGACCTGAGTACACTCACTCCATCCGGTCCAAGAACTTGCACCTCCTGCTCCACATCCAGGCTTCTCTTCTATGCGAAATGGTGTTATCTCGTTCAGGAGCCCCACAACTAATATTGCATTGATATAAAGTACTGATTGTGAAGCTGTCTTCGACAATTGACGATGCACGATCCGGCCATCATTACCGGTCAGCCCTTCCCTCTTCGGGCCTTAGCGGGCCCAACGTCATGCGGTAGGGGTTTCGGAGTGAAGCGGTCCGCGGGCCTGTTGGATGGACCCTAAAGTACTTCGTAGGCCAACGGACACGCTGATTTTCTGACCTGCATGGAAGATTCAACACTTTACTCTTCTTGACTGCTGAACCATTCCGCTTCTGGTGGGGACACTAGAATTGATATTGGAAGATCCCCCATTGGCTATCACACGCTTGCCGGTTCAACAGCTCAGATTCTCCGTCGGAGCCTTTCACCCTCCACAGATATCCTACTTACCCTCAACATCACCGTCGCCTCCCTCCTACCCTCCTTCATACTTCCTGTAGCGACTCATTGGACACTATTTCTACTCACCGGCTCCTCTCCCCTCGCCGCCTTGCCGCATGGCCTACTCTTGAAACCCGCTCTACTCTTTCCCCACTTAAGTCCGTCTCGCGCTCACGGTCTGGCTCAGATCGAGCCAAACGGCGGCACAATATGGCCGGCTCGACAGTGAATGGGGCGCCGAAGACGAACGGCGTCTCAAAAGCTCTCGTCAATGGGCTCAAGAAGTCTCATTCAGCGAAACACAACCTCCCTGCCCACTTCATTGGGGGCAATCACTTGGATGCAGCGGCTCCAGGCAAGGTCAAGGATTTCGTCGCCGAGCATGATGGACATACTGTAATCACATCGGTACGTCTGTTCACTTCTGGCAAGTTGCCGAATGCCGAACTGCTCTGACTTTGCATAACAGGTCTTAATCGCCAACAATGGCATTGCAGCGGTGAAGGAGATAAGGTCCGTACGAAAATGGGCATACGAGACGTTTGGAGACGAGCGGGCAATCCAATTCACCGTCATGGCGACACCGGAAGATCTACGAGCCAATGCAGACTATATACGAATGGCGGACCAATACGTAGAGGTGTGTGGTACCACACCAATATCGACTAAAGAATTCCTCAATTCGTTACTGTACGACGGGTCAGCTAAGCTCCGACATATAGGTCCCGGGCGGCACGAACAATAATAATTACGCCAATGTAGAATTGATCGTCGACATCGCGGAGCGTATGAACGTACATGCAGTGTGGGCAGGATGGTAAGCAGAAGCAGGACATGCGAATGATTGGATATGGCTGATCTTTTCTAGGGGACACGCTTCGGAAAACCCAAAGCTGCCCGAATCCCTCGCAGCATCTCCCAAAAGGATCGTCTTCATTGGTCCTCCCGGCTCGGCAATGCGGTCTCTTGGCGACAAGATCTCGTCCACCATCGTGGCTCAGCATGCCAAAGTTCCCTGCATACCGTGGTCAGGCGAAGGCGTTGACCAAGTGGAGGTCGACAAGGAAGGTATCGTCACGGTACCAGATGATGTCTACGAAAAGGGCTGCACACATAATCCACAAGAAGGGTTAGAATCGGCCCGAAAGATCGGTTTTCCGGTCATGGTAAAAGCTTCGGAGGGCGGCGGTGGTAAAGGCATTCGGAAAGTCGTCAGCGAGGAGAACTTTACAGCTCTATACAATGCGGCAGCGAGTGAAATTCCGGGTTCACCGATATTTATCATGAAGTTGGCTGGGAACGCGCGACATTTGGAAGTGCAACTACTGGCAGACGAGTACGGAAATAACATTTCTTTGTTTGGGCGTGATTGCTCCGTCCAGCGACGGCACCAAAAGATTATTGAGGAGGCACCCGTCACGATCGCGAATGCTCAAACATTCCATGCTATGGAGAAGGCCGCCGTTAGCCTTGGAAGGCTAGTCGGATACGTATCGGCAGGCACGGTTGAATATCTGTACTCGCACTCGGATAACAAATTCTATTTCCTAGAATTGAATCCTAGGTTGCAGGTCGAGCATCCGACGACTGAAATGGTCACGGGAGTCAACCTACCCGCAGCACAACTACAGATTGCGATGGGACTTCCTCTGCACCGCATTCGGGACATTCGCCTACTGTACGGAGCCGATCCGAACACTGCTTCGGAAATCGATTTCTCGTTCTCGAAAGAGGATAGTTTGAAGTCACAAAGAAGGCCAACTCCTAAAGGTCACACCACCGCATGCCGGATCACGTCTGAGGACCCAGGCGAAGGCTTTAAGCCTTCAAGTGGTATGATGCACGAGTTAAATTTCCGGAGCAGTTCCAACGTATGGGGATATTTCTCGGTTGGCACCCAGGGAGGGATCCACAGCTATTCAGACAGCCAGTTCGGTCACATTTTCGCTTACGGAGAGAACCGGTCAGCCTCGAGAAAGCATATGGTCGTTGCACTGAAGGAGCTTAGCATTCGGGGCGAGTTTCAAACGACGGTAGAATATTTGATCAAACTGCTCGAGACGCCTGCCTTTGAACATAACACCATCACTACCGGTTGGCTTGACGAGCTGATCTCCAACAAACTGACAGCCGAACGACCTGATACCATGCTGGCGGTGGTGTGCGGCGCAGTCACGAAAGCTCATGCCGCGAGCGAAGCCTGCATAGCAGAATACAAGCGAGGGGTGGAGAAGGGGCAAGTCCCAGCAAAGGACGTGCTAAAGACTGTTTTCCCGGTCGACTTCATCTACGAGGGGGTGCGTTATAAGTTCACGGCCACTCGATCAAGTCTCGATAGCTATCATCTGTTTATCAACGGCTCCAAATGTGCTGTGGGTGTACGCGCACTCGCAGATGGTGGTTTGCTGCTTCTGATCAGCGGTCGAAGTCACAGCATCTATTGGAAAGAGGAAGTTGGTGCCACCCGAATCAGCGTTGACAGCAAAACATGTCTTTTAGAGCAGGAGAACGATCCCACCCAGCTCCGTACCCCAAGTCCAGGCAAGCTCGTCAAGTTTACCGTCGAAAACGGTGAGCATGTAAAAGCCGGTCAGACCTTCGCCGAGGTCGAGGTCATGAAGATGTTCATGCCTCTGATCACACAAGAAGCCGGTACTATCTCGCTGATCAAGCAGCCGGGCGCCACATTAGATGCAGGAGACATTCTAGGTATAATTGCTCTGGATGATCCCTCAAGAGTCAAGCATGCCCATCCTTTCTCAGGCCAGCTTCCAGATCTCGGCCCACCTCAAGTTGCCGGAAGCAAACCACCACAGCGCTTCGCCTTACTGCACAGCATTCTTGCTAATATCCTTCAAGGTTTCGATAATCAGGTGATTATGGCCTCCACGCTCAAAGAATTGGTCGAGGTTTTGCGAGATCCTGAATTACCTTACGGCGAGTGGAATGCTCACGCATCTGCTTTGCACGCCCGGATGCCAAGCAAGCTCGACGCTCAATTCACTCAAATCGTGGATAGGTCGAAAGCGAGGAAGGCTGATTTCCCCGCGAAGCAACTTCTGAAAACGCTTACTCGCTTCATCGAAGAGAATGTCAGCCCAGGTGATGCAGGTCTTCTTAGATCAGCACTGGAGCCGCTCATCGATGTCATGAACCGTTATAACGATGGCTTGAAGGTCCATGAACTTCACGTCTTCTGTAAGCTGTTGGATACATACTACGATGTCGAGAAGCTTTTCTCTAGCCGCAATGCCAGGGATGAGGATGTGGTTCTCAAGCTTCGCGAAGAGAACAAGGACGACGTCACCAAGGTCGTCCACACTGTTCTCTCTCACAGCCGTATTGGCGCGAAGAACAACCTGATTCTTGCTATTCTGGACATGTATCGGCCGAATCTGCCCAACGTTGGCAATGTCGCAAAATACTTCAAGCCATCTCTGCGCAAGCTGACGGAGCTGGAATCGAGAGCAACCGCCAAAGTCTCCCTGAAAGCCAGAGAGGTGCTGATTCAATGTGCGCTACCGTCCTTGGAGGAACGTGAGGCACAGATGGAGCATATTCTTCGGACATCTGTCATTGAGTCGAGATACGGAGAGTCCTCTTGGGAACATAGAGAGCCCGATTTCGACGCCTTGCGAGAGGTCGTGGACTCAAGGTACACGGTCTTTGACGTCCTCCCAAAATTCTTTGCACATGCCGACCCATGGGTTTCTCTGGCCGCACTTGAGGTGTATGTGCGGCGAGCATACCGTGCCTATACAGTACAGGCTGTGGAGTACCACACCGGGTCGGAACCACCGTACCTCATATCATGGGATTTTCTACTTCGCAAAGTTGGATCTTCAGAGTTCGGGATGCCTGTCACGTCCTCTTTTCCATCGACACCAGCAACTCCAGCCACCGAAGGGGCTAATCCTTTTAAGAAGATCAGCTCTATAAGTGACATGTCCTACCTTGCGGGTAGAACGGCGGAGGAGCCAATAAGGAAAGGTATTTTACTACCTGTCCAATATCTTGACGAAGCGGAGGAGATCCTCCCACGTGCTCTCGAGATCCTCCCGTCCGCCGAACCCGGGAGGAGGCCTGTTGCCTCTTCGTTGGATCTCCCGGCCATGAAGCAACGTAGAGCGCCTTCACCGACTCCTATCCGGACTAGCGACGAACTGACCAGTGTAATAAACATCGCCGTCCGAGATGCTGAATCTCTGGATGATAATGAAGTCCTAGAGAGAATCCAAGACATCATCAGCGACTACAAATCGGACCTTATTTCCAAGAAAGTTCGCCGGCTTACGTTCATTTGTGGACACAAAGATGGAACCTACCCAGGTTATTTCACGTTCCGTGGTCCGCTGTACCAGGAAGACGACAGCATCCGACATATCGAGCCTGCCCTCGCTTTCCAGCTTGAGCTGGGCAGATTGTCGAAGTTCCGCATAAAGCCAGTCTTCACCGAGAACAGGAACATTCACGTTTACGAGGCTATTGGCAAATCAGTTGACAATGACAAGGCTGTAGACAAGCGATACTTCACTCGAGCTGTTGTGCGACCTGGCCGAGTACGAGATGAAATTCCAACAGCAGATTATCTCATCTCCGAGGCTGACAGGCTGATGAATGACATCCTAGACGCCCTAGAGATTATCGGCAACAACGGCTCCGACCTGAATCATATCTTTATCAATTTCACGCAAGTTTTCCCTTTGCAGCCACAGGAAGTTGAAGAAGCTCTGGCGGGCTTTTTAGAGCGTTTTGGCCGTCGTGCGTGGAGGCTGCGTGTCACTGGCGCTGAGATTCGTATCATTTGCACGGACCCATCGTCAAGCATGCAATATCCGTTACGAGTCGTGATCACAAATACCTTCGGCTACGTCATCAACGTCGAGCTGTATGCGGAGAAGAAGTCCGAGAGGGGTGGCGAATGGCTATTCCATAGTATTGGCGGTACGACTAGAATCGGTGCCATGCACCTGAGACTGGTGTCTACACCTTACCCGACCAAGGAATGGTTACAGCCGAAGAGGTATAAAGCTCACTTAATGGGCACACAGTACGTCTATGACTTCCCAGAGCTTTTCCGCCAGGCCTTCCAAAACAGCTGGACCAAGGCCGTCGCGAAACATCCTTCAATGGCCAATAAACAGCCCCCGCCAGGGGAGTCCATGGAGTACAGTGAGCTTGTGCTTGATGAGAACGATAACCTTGCAGAAGTCGCTCGCGAATCTGGTACCAATACACATGGCATGGTCGGATGGATCGTCACTGCAAAGACGCCTGAATACCCCAAGGGAAGAAGGTTCATCATTGTAGCGAATGACATCACTTTCAAGATCGGTTCTTTCGGGCCTCGGGAAGATCAGTTCTTCTACAAGTGCACAGAACTTGCAAGGAGATTAGGCATTCCTCGGATCTACCTCTCTGCGAACTCCGGTGCTCGTATTGGTATGGCCGAAGAACTCATCCCGCACTTCTCGGCTGCGTGGAATGATCCTCGGAAACCAGAAGCTGGCTTCAAGTATCTGTATCTTACGAAAGAAAAGAGAGACCGCTTCGAGCTTGGGAAGAGGAAAGATGTCATCACCGAACGCATTGACGAAGATGGTGAAGAGCGTTATAAGATTACCACCATCGTTGGGGCTGAAGATGGCCTCGGTGTGGAGTGTCTCCGTGGTTCTGGTTTGATCGCCGGTGCCACTTCAAAAGCCTACAACGATATATTCACTATCACGTTGGTAACATGTCGATCAGTCGGTAAGTCAATTTCTGATATCATGCTTCATCACAACATTTGCTGAGCATTGACAGGTATTGGGGCCTATCTTGTCCGTCTAGGCCAGCGAGCTATCCAGATTGAGGGACAGCCCATCATCCTCACTGGTGCAGCCGCCATTAACAAGCTCCTCGGTCGAGAGGTCTATACATCCAACCTTCAGTTGGGTGGTACACAGATCATGTACAGGAATGGTGTCTCTCACATGACCGCTAATGATGATTTCGAGGGTGTATCGAAGATAGTCAGCTGGTTGTCCTTCGTTCCAGATAGGAAGAACCAGCCAGTCCCCATCTTGCCAAGCTCAGACCCATGGGACAGAAGCATCACATATTATCCGCCTCAGAAGCAGGCCTACGATGTGCGCTGGCTTATTGGAGGAAAGGAAGATGATGAAGGCTTCCAGTCCGGACTGTTTGACAAGGATTCCTTTGAAGAGTCTCTCGGTGGCTGGGCTCGTACCGTCGTTGTCGGACGAGCTCGCTTGGGTGGTATTCCCATGGGTGTGATTGGCGTCGAAACTCGCTCCGTGGAGAATATCATGCCTGCAGATCCGGCAAATCCTGACTCGATCGAGCAGATTACGCAGGAAGCTGGTGGCGTCTGGTATCCCAACTCTGCGTTCAAGACCGCTCAAGCCATCCAGGACTTCAACAACGGAGAGCAGTTGCCTCTTATGATCTTGGCCAACTGGCGAGGATTTTCAGGAGGTCAGCGTGACATGTACAACGAAGTTCTCAAGTACGGGTCTTACATTGTCGACGCTCTGGTCAAGTATGAACAGCCGATCTTCGTCTACATCCCACCATTTGGCGAACTTCGTGGTGGATCATGGGTGAGTCGTACCGTTCGCAACTTTTCGGTGACAGGGCTAATGGTGGATAGGTTGTCGTTGATCCCACGATCAACCCCGAGTACATGGAAATGTATGCCGATGAAGAGTCTCGTGGCGGTGTCCTCGAGCCGGAAGGCATAGTCAACATCAAATACCGCAAGGAAAAACAGCTCGAGACCATGGCCCGCCTCGATCCAACCTACGCCGAACTCAAACGCTCCATCGCCGTCTCCGATGTGAGCCCCGAACAACAAAGCGAGATCAAAGCCAGGATGACTGATCGTGAAAACCTTCTCCTGCCCGTCTACAATCAGATATCTCTCCAATTTGCCGACCTTCACGATCGTGCTGGCCGCATGGAAGCTAAGAATGCCATTCGTCATCCTCTCCAGTGGAAGAACGCGCGGAGATTCTTCTACTGGCGACTTCGCCGTCGCCTTAACGAGGAGAAGATTCTCAAAGCCATGTCCGGTTCGTCCACCCGCGGACCGTCTTCTCGAGCGAACAGCATGCGGACCCTGCGTGCCTGGACGAACATCGCGGACTATGCGACTGACGATATGTCAGTCGCAACCTGGTGCGAGGAGAACCGAAAGACAGTCCAGGCCAAGATCGATGCATTGAAGACCGAGGGCGTGGCGTTCGATATTGCAGCATTATTGAGGAGTGATAAGGAAGGTGGATTGAAGGGGCTCAAGACGGCATTGGGCATGATGCCGGTCGAGGAGCGAGAGGAGACATTACGGTTCTTGCAGAGCACATAGGAGGGACTCTGTATACAGCGTACTCTCATTTCTTGTACACCGGTTGGTCACGCGTGCAAGGCGTTTAGTAGATCAAAGGCCAAGAGGAAAGTGGATTTGGGTACCAAGAGGGCCAGAGTAGCTACTAAGCGTATGCGCGATTTGTGCATGTCTTTACTTTCAACATAGTGTCTATTTGATAGATGGTCATACTTCTTGAGCAACAACGATCTCAGTCTCTGCTGTCGACCAACGATCTTTGTTTATCTTGGCACTAAAATATCCACACTAAAGTATTGAGGCACAACAATGCCAAGACTTGTGTAGGCGAAGCCTGCATTTCCGCATGCATGTCACGCATAACAAAACCAAGCTTGTGATGCCCAACATCACAGGGCCCAAACATGCCGTCCCAGAGTTCACATGTCTTGATGACTTTACGGCCTCGATGAGATTTCCTGGACCTTTTCCTGTTCTCACAACCTTTTCCCTACCATTGACAAGCTATCCAAGCATCGCCGACGCTCACTTTCAAGGATGTTCTACCTCCAGTTCCTCTTCGTCTACCTCCCCCTCACCTACCTCGCGCTCACCCTCCTCCTGTACACCCTCTCCGCGCTCCGCATCCTGCCCCCTTACACCTCCTTCGCCGCCCGTCTCCTAGCCTCCTACTTCTCCCTCCTTCTATGCGCTACCTACGGCGTTGTCGTCTCCCTCATCCTCCGCCTCCGTGGCAACCACCGCCTCGCCCAACACCTCACCGCCCGCGCCTTCGACCACGTCATGCGCCTCACCACCGGTATTCGCTTCTCCATCGTCTCCGGCGCCGAACACCTTCACATCCGCCCCTGCGTCATAATCGGCAACCACCAATCCGAGCTCGACGTTCTCCTCCTTGGTGCCATCTTCCCGCCCTACTGCAGCGTCACCGCCAAATCCTCCCTGAAACTCATTCCCTTCCTAGGCTGGTTCATGGCGCTCAGCGGGACTGTGTTCATCGATCGCAGCAATCGGCAGGATGCGCTCAAGGCGTTTGAGAAGGCGGCGGAGGAGATGAGGAGGGAGAGGCAGACTGTGTTTATCTTTCCCGAGGGGACGAGGAGTTATGCGAAGGAACCGACGCTGGGCGCGTTCAAGAAGGGGGCGTTTCATCTGGCGATCAGGGCGGGGGTGCCAGTTGTGCCGGTTGTGGCGGGGTGTTACTGGGGGGTGCTGGGGGTGGGGGAGAGGAGGTTCAGGGGGGGCACAATTCCAGTGAAGGGTATGTAGATTCGGACTTGGGGCATAGGATGGGATGACCAGCTACTTTGGAGTCTATGCTGATTCAAGGCTATAGTTCTTCCGCCGATACCGACCGCTGGCTTGACACCCGCCGATGTTGACGAGCTTACGAGAACGACGAGGGAAGCGATGTTGAAGGAGCTGGTCGCGTTGACGGAGAGTCCATTGGGGCAGAAAGCAGCGAAGGCGGAGGCGGAGGAGGTGCGGCCTGGGGAAGAGGACTTGGCGAAGCTGGCTATGAAGGCACGATGACCGCAGCTCTGGCTATGCCCGGATTGCGCAGCTAAACACTCAACAGGAGGCGGAAAGGGATGGTGACCTCGCTGGGTTGTGGAGGATGAAGAGGGACAGATTTGCTACTAGAGGAAGGGAGCAAGATGTACAGAGTCGAGAATGGATTGAGGGTTTATACGGATCGGACCCTTGGGAACGACTTGGATTGCATGCATGGAGATGAGGGTACAGTAGAACGGGTAGGACACTGAAACCTGTATATGCATCCTGGGCACATCAGCGCAGGCGACTCTCTAGATGAGCTGCAATCCATCAGAAACATGAGGTCGTCAATTGCATGCAATCGATCGCCTAGGCCGTAGATGCCTTTCTGTGAGCTGTGTCTATGATCTCTGGCTCTTACCGGGCCATGTGCACACAATCTTCAGTGGTATTCCGCACACTTTATGATTTTAATATCCAGTCCTTGGTTTAGTCGAGGTCGAACCCTAACACGTGACATGACGCGGAATGTTCGAGGCTCCGCAGCTTCGACACTTACAATTCTTCAAACGTCTGAAATTGTAAGACCTGGATCCGGAACAATCGATCAAGACTACTAAGGTCAGCATGGTCGTCAATTACAGCAAGTATGTACACGACTACGCTTAGCTCCCCGCCATACTGACCCTTTCAGATGGGACGCCCTCGAGCTATCCGACGACTCCGATATCGAAGTCCACCCTAACGTTGACAAACGCTCCTTCATACGAGCTAAACAGAATCAGATCCACCAGCAGCGCTACGACCGAAGACATCAGATCGAGACTCTAAAATACGAGCGAATTGTCAACGATGGTCTCCTCGAACGCATCGACGCGCTCTTGGCGGCTCTACGCAGCCACGAGGCAGAAGCACGGAACAGTGGGCCTGAGCAATACATGATACAAGCGTTGATGCAATCCCACGGAGACCCGTCCAAAGACCAGCCGCCGAAGCCGCCGGAAGGGGTGTATACAAAGAGCGAACAGCCGCGGTACTCGCAGATGATGGCCAGCTTGGTGGATCAAGTGAAGAGCGACGTGGGGGAGCAGCCGGAGGATTGGTACCGGAGCTATATGAAGGGCATAGAAGGCCATCATACTAAGGTTCAAGATTTGCAGAAGGAGCTACAAGAGAAGCTCGCGGAGCTAGAGAAAGAGGAGGGGAAGAAGATCACGAGCGACTCCATACACACGGGTTTCGACAAGTCCTCGGTATCGAAAGAGCAGGAGAAGCCCAAACCAGCTCCGAAGCCCAAGGCCGAAGCAGTAGAAGTGCTGAACCCCGGCTCGCTGAACAAGAAGAAGCTCATCCGCTCTGACAGCGCTCAATCCTCGGGCGCAGACGCCGACGTCGACGAACCCACAGCCGATGCGGAAGAAAACCACGACGACGACGTCGAGGCATCTCCCCTAGGTAAAGAGTTCGCAAAGATCAAACCCGGTGACTACAAAGCCTGCCTCGACTTCATCTCGCAGCACCGCGAAGTCGTCGCCGAGAAGGAGACCGACGGCCTGCTGATCGAAGGCTTCAACGCCCAGATGGACGGGAAAGCCGCGTACGCGAAACAATGCGTCCACCAAGCCCTCCTGCTGCAGTACTGCCGCACCCTCGGCCGCGACGGCGTCGGCCTCTTCTTCAAGCGGTACTCCTTCCCTCCTCCACATCCCCCCTTAAAACCCTCCCAATCCACACATACTAACCCCAAGCCCCACAGCATCACCACCCCCAACCACCAAGCCCAGAAAGTCTTCCTCGACGACGTCACCAGCACCTACACCCGGATCCGCACCCGCACCGCCGAACTCACCCGCGAGCGCGCCGCCAACCCCCCCTCCTCCTCCGATCCCGTCGAGCAAATCCAACTCCACGCCGTCGACCCGGGCACCCAGATCCACATCAACATCCCCCAACCCTCCAGCAGCGACGCCGTCGAAATTTCCGCCCGCGCCATCTTCGAGGCCTTCCCGCCGGGCCTGCAGCGAGCGCTCGAGAGCGGGGAGCTGGAGGAAGTTAATAAGGTTTTGGGAAGGATGAGCGTGGAGGAGGCGGAGGAGGTGGTGGAGAGGTTGGGGGAGGGAGGGATGCTGAGTTTGGAGGAGGGGGTGATTGATGGGACGACGGAGGAGGGAAGGGAGAGGTTGAAGGCTTTGGAGAAGGAGGCGGAGAGGGGGAGGGAGGTGGAGGAGGTGGAGGAGGGGGTGGGGGAGATTGAGGTCGCCGGGCCGGACTAGGGGTTGCGTTCTTGTTCTTCCACTGCGAATTAGTATCGAGTATGTTACGTTTGAATGATGGTCAATGCTGAGCAGCCTTGGGATTGAAGCAAAGGTCCCCTTGAAGATTCATTGGTTACTTACTTAGCACGCAAGCTTTCCTTCCCTTCTCCGAGCCATCTACAGAAAGCTTCCCCCAAGCACACCCCTCTCATCTCACCACCTCCTCCCTCCCCCCCCTCATCCCATCCCCACACTAATACCCCCCCGCCCCCGGCGCCCCCTCATCCCCCCTCAACCCCACCAGCACCTCCCTGAACCGCTCCTTCCCCCCCGCCCCCGCCCCCTTCGCACTCAGATCCACCAACCTCGCGATCCGCTCCCAGCTCGTCCCCCCCGCACTCGTGTCCTCCCTGCCCGCCAGGAACGCCTCCGCCTCTTTCCCCGTCTTGGCGATGGACTTCTCCTTCTTGCGGTTGTAGCTCTCGTAGAAATCGTCGATGTAGGTCTGTGCTTGGGCGATGGTGGAGGCTTTCTTGTCGGCGGCGAGGGAGGCGCGGGCGGCGAGGGTGCTGGTGCGGGCGGTGCGCCAGGCGCTGGGGGAGGGGGGTGTTAAGGCCGGGGGTGGGGGCGATGCGAGGGCAGGGGGTGGGGGCGGGGACTCACCGTATGGGTTCGGGCTCCTCGTCCTCTGTGCTGGGAGCACCGTAGCTGGGCTGTGGCGCGCCGACGCCGCTTTGGAAAGGGAGCGTGGAGGAGCCGGTCATGGTGCCGCCGGGAGCCATGGCCTGGTGTTCGTCCGGTCGTTAGCACGCAATTCCCTTCCGTTCCCTCGAACCATGCCATTGAATCCGATTTCCAATCCCAATCTCAAGGCCCGTGTCTCTCCGATTATACAGGAAAGAACAGCACGCATACCTCGTTCCGCGTATCCACGGCCGGGAAACTGCTCTCGAACTCATCCATCATCTCGTTTTCGCCTCCTCCTCCTCCATCTTGATAGCCGCCTTCACCCCCTAGGAGATCCTCTTCGCCGCCATCTTCCACCGTGGCAGCGTTGTCGTTCGCGTCTGCGAACTGCGCTGCGTCGTCCCCCAAAGCGGCGCGCTCGCGGGTGAGGAAATCGCTGTCTGTGTCGGCGGTGGGGTCGCGGGGGGAAGTCTGTCCTGGAAGAGGGTGATTGTGTCAGCGAGAACTGGAAAGATGGATAAATGGGGGGCATGGTAGGGGTGTGGTGAGAGGGCTTACCGGCGCCGAAGTCGTCGAGAGAAGGGAAGCGGTCGGCCATGGTGGAATTGCTGGGGGATGGGGAGAGCTCAATCAGGGGTTCGTGGCTGGGCTGCTCGTCGGAACCTATGCGTTTCCTGGATGGATAGGATGATGGGGGTGAGGTGCTTCGGATGTGAGGTTTGTAGGGAGATGACATCTTGGGCTTGTTGTGGGATGACGGAGGAGTTAGTGGAGGACGGGTGGATAGGGGGCTGTGGTAACACGGGGTTTGAGATTACATTTGTTGGTGAGATGTTGTTGTATGTGTGGAATGGAAGAGGTGAGTAGGTTAGATGGGAGGTTACTGTCGATGATGGTTTGGTTGAACTTGGTGTGTTCACTGTTTGCTGTCTGCATTCACAGGCGAAGGCTCTTGCTTCTTAGTGAGGAGTACTACTTCACTTTCTACAAGAAGAGGACCGCATTATTGACACAACAGACCCAATTTAAGCCATGAGGAGCAGGACGGGATTGACACGCATACTGGCCCAAGAAACCTATCAAAGAATACTTGGTGCCTGCGAAAATTGCGACTGTTCGTTCTGGTCCTTCGCCCGGTCGAAGTCCACTAAGGATTCAAGAGAACGTTGCTCTACTCTTCACTCAATCCAGCCTCGATTCGTGATCAAGCCATTGAGCCGATTGTCTCACTAGCTTACAAAGGCGTTGAAATATCGGTAATATTGACTTTGAAGTAGAAGACATAGACGCCTAGATCACCCCCATCGTCGGTCCCCCTGACGGCGATGGACTCGGTCCAGACCAGTGAATGCGGGTCATCGCTTCGTGTAGGCACCTTCTTCGGAGTGCTGCGCTAAGCCATGGCCGCCTGTAAAGTCTCGAAGTCAGCATCGCGGTTGCGAGTTATTGAGTTGAGCCAAGAAGCATAATTGTGGAGCGAATGCTGCACAGACTTTTCTAAAGTCTGGTAAAACGCGCAATTAGGGGTAACGGATGCTCGAGATTCATTACTCACCCAGTCAAGGTTCAAGATGCCAGCAGGGTATGGATCGTCAGGAGAGCTGAAGACCGCAACGATTTGCTGGAAGATGCTACTGGTTCCGATTCTCTTATAAGTATCCGCGACCGTGCCTACTTCTCGCCCGTAGCCGCTGAGGACATCGATGTCAGTCAAGCCCCCGGGCGTCTTAAGGAGTTCGGATCCACCTTCGAGCACCCTGGCGACCTTGTCTATGACAGCCAATAGGTTGCCGGCGCTCTGATCGAATTCAACCAATTCCGTAGTGATGATCACGTTTGCTGGGGGCCCGTCATACAGCACGACGTTCGTATTGATGATACGCTCGTTCTCATGACCTAACTGCTATGGACCTCCTTGGTCGCCGAAATTCTGCACGAAAGGTTGCTGTACTGTGCTTGGAACTACGAGTGAGATGCCACTGGATGACTCGTCATTCGATTCTTGCCTCACCTGACACTCTAGTCCTGTCCACACGATCTGAAGTCTCTGCGATGCAAGGGCTACTGGGGCTGGTTCGTAAGCATGTTGTTGCCACTACGACTCTGCAAGCAAGAATTACATCGCCAGATAGTCTTCATAAGAGATATATATATAATCAACGTTATAGAGACTTTGTTGTCACCTAGAATAAAAGCTAGAATAAAAGCTAGAATAAAGAGGATTTTATCTCTGAAAGAGCGACCAGACGTAAGAAGTACAATCAATTTGGTGGCGTTTGATAATCGATTCATGTACAAGATACATCGCATAATTGCGCGGCCAAAGCCAATACGTGGTTCCGTCGATCCGTTGGTTATTGGGGTCCATCTAAGCGGCGGATTGGTTATGGAAGTGTTTTGACGCAGTCTTTGATAACTGTAGGGCATCTTGAGCTCATGAGAGTTGATGAGGAATCAAGTGCCCGAAGATATTAGTAGCTTGCTCGCCGAAATACTTTCTGGTAGTGTCTTCAACTGACTGAAGTCGGAGAACATGACCTTGCTGCCATACGATCATTCAGCCAAGGTATGCTGCTCTCGAACTCGGGCAATGTAGTATCGTGAGCCATTTTGCATCTTCGCCTTCTCCACTTATCTGAGTATTGACTACTACGCTAGGCCGCTATGAGTTTTGTCGAGGCCCAATATCTGAAATGGGCTGAATCCATGTAGCGAAACACTTGGTGATTCTGGACGTGTTGATGGAATTATTGTGAATGTAGTAAAGTAGCAGGAGCCATTTCATCCTCAGGGAGGTGGATAGGATTATCTAGCGGACCCTGAACCACCGCCAAGACCGAGTACATTGCAGCATAAAGTAGCCACTGCACTCTTGACTTTTGCCCTCGATTACAAGCTTGCCTCTGATGCTCTAATTCAAATACCATTCCGAAGCTCGAACCCGTTAAGATGGCTTACACAGATGATGCCGTCAAGGCCAAATTATCGGCTTTGAACGAGACCCAAGAGAGCATTGTCACCGTCGCCCAGTGGGTATTGTTCCATCGCCGTTATGCGGACCGCACAACGGCAACATTGCTGCAGCGATTGAAGGACTCAGGCTCAAACAAGAGACTCAACCTGATCTACCTGGCCAACGAGGTTGCGCAACAGTCCAGAGCTAGGCACAAGGATGAGTTCATCGTTGCTTTCTCACCAGTGTGTATAACCTTGTGCACGCTATCTCTGTCAACTACTAATAGTATGAGCAGATTCTCGCCGAAGCTGCTGCCGTAGCCTACAAAGGCGCTACATATGAGATTCAGCAGAAGCTGCGGCGCGTCATTGAAGTGTGGAGAGAACGCAAGGTTTTTGACGACTCCATACAGGAGGCAGTCGAAGCTCGAATAGACGGTATCTCGCCTCGATGTGGTACCAGTTCTACGCTGACGTTACCATACACAGAACTTGACAAGACTCGTTCGAGTGGTAGAAAACCTCTTCCAGGAGGCTCTATCCTTTCCTCATCGTCAACTCATGCGCCGTCAGAGCTTCAGCCTGTCGTCTCCCAGCAGATTGCTGTCAACAAAGCTACCGCTGCAGTCAAAAATTCCATCCATATCGCCAATAAAGAGTATGACAAGTTGACAGACCCATCGAAAAGCGTACCGACACCGCCAGTCCACGCTGCCAGAATTAGCGCATTATTGAAATCGTTAGCAAGTGCCGAGGGAGCCGTCAATGAGAGCATCAAAGCGCGGAAGGCGCTCATTGAGGGCATGGAAAAGATGATGGAAACGAATCGGGCGGCCCTAGCTCAAGACGAAAGCCAACAATTTGAGCTTGTGAGTCGCAAGACTACCATGGAGGCAAAGAAAAGAGAAGTAGAGGATGGCATAATGCGTGGGGAAGGCCCCTTCTCTACGGGAAGTCCTGGTAGTGGGCCAGGTACGGGAGAAGCTACGATGAACGGGCACGGAACACCGCCACAGGACGGTACATCAGCCCACCCAGAAAGGCCTCAACCCGAGGAGTTAACACCACCGCCTGTGGAATCGTTCACTCCCGTCGGTTCGCCCCAGCGCGAAACCACAGTGCTACCGACCGACGCTGCTCCTGCACGACAACCAGATGCCGATGCACGAGGACCGCCAGTAGCACCGCCGCTTTTCTCACCTGCCGCTGCATCCATCACACCAGATGCCCGTGTGACATCGCCTTTCGCGCGGGCGCACTCAGGGAGCCCTGGAAGTGGAGGTGGACCAGCGAAGAAGCGGCGGTTGGACGACGAATACTCTGGGTTTGACAGCGGGGATGCCATGGCAGATCTGGATGATGATGTCGCGGAGCTCTTGCGCGCCGAGAGCGGAGGACATTGAAAAACTGTGGGCAAGAGCTGTAGATAAGGAGGATGTGCATAAATTCGAACTAGAGTTGTGTGTTGGCTGCTCTATGAGGTTGGTAATCTTGATATCCGACCCTGGTATTGTTTCCAGGGGATGTCTCATAGACTTGCCTTCAAGGCTCACTTTTCACTTTTCTTCCCTGGCATTCACTGCTCTGTACTTTACCATTTAGTTCAGGGGCAACCTTTGTCAAGGGACGTTCCCTTGGTAAGGGCAATTAGAGCATGTATAGCTGCGTGATTAACAAATGAGCCCAGGGACTTGAAATTGAACCTTCCTAGTTGAACTTGTACTGGACGAGGAGAAAGCCGCACCCACAGTCATCCATGCTAATTAGATTGGTCATTCTACTGGAGCCCTCACCAAGATTTCACTTCATACCAGTGTATAGTCCCTGGACCAATCTCGCGGTATCAGGAACACAATCACTTATTTCTAAGCGATCAACCCTATCATCAGCCTGATGCCAGAGAGGACTAGAGGGATATTAACATCGCTAGAAACTCCGAGACGATAAGGTACTCTCTAACGAGGTCCAAAGGTGCTTCCACTATTCCCTCGCATAGATTTTCTGACTCTGGACACAGTATCGTGCATGTATTCTCTTGAAGGCTGGTGCCTCGGGATCCTAGGCTGCTCTCCAGGTCCCAAATGTGATTAGATCCAGATGGACATATTAAGAATCCTTCTTCCTTGGATGTTCATTGAGCTGGCCAACACCAACAAACCTTTTCCCGGTCGCTCTCCCTGGGTCCTCCAATTACGCCTTTGATGTGCTGTGCTGCGTTTCCGAGTAGCTGTTGCTGGTCAGCCAGTTCACTATCCTGTCAATACCTCCTGGAGAGCTTTCTTGGGAAACAAGCCCCCCACAGGATCTGTATTTCCATGCTGGATACAGTCTCGGACTGTTTGTAACCATGCACCTCAAGATTAAAACCTAATTTGTGGGTTCGAGGGATGACGCTCTTGATCACACACACAAAGATCATTTGACAGGGCCCACTCTTATATCTATGCATGAGATTCTGTTCTCTGCACGCACTAAGGCGTGGACGTTATAAGGCGGCGACAACATTCCAACCATTGCCAGGGATGGCCAATCTTTTCCCCATGCTCTCAAGTGACGACCTTATAGTCCTGTTCAAGTCGTCTTCAGACGCGATAGAAAAGATACGAGGCAAAGATTTCTGATAATGAAGCAGCGGGAGCACCGCCGCCACATCCACGCCACTTTTTCATTGACCTCGGTCGACTGTCGTGTTCATCGGTATGCTGTTGGGAGTCCTGCCTCCGGTCTCCTTGTGGTCATGTTGTTGTATAATCCTGCTGCATGTGTTTCTGCCTGGTGGCTTGGATGGCAGAAATCTCTATACCATCAAGCCTCTCTATCTCCAAGGTCTGTGAACCATGTGATCAAGCACCCCGCAAGTCCTGGAGGATCACGAGGGTTAAAGGTATGTACGATTCACGCTGTTCGGAGGCCGGGCTATGTACTCCTGTATGATGGGGCTTGTCAGCAATCTGTCCAGGACGACGAGCCTACGTTTGGGCGAGGATCTCAGCCATACGGCACCCTGCCTGATACTCGTTGTACGATTTCTTCGAGCAGCAGCCTCGCTGCTGGCCGCCACGGGACAGAATTAAGGTTGGCCAAAGCCTTGTACAGCCATAGGGCATTGAGTTAGCCTGTATAGCTTCCTTGGTCTCCGATTTCCTCCTTTTGGCGTCGCTCCAGGCTTCGGAGCCTACGAAAGACATGCGGAGTGCCTGGCACCTGGCGCATACTGTCAAGGATGGCTCAGATCACAGTCCAATCATGAACGCATCGGACGGAAGTCGTAGAATCAATGATCGTCTAGTATGGTATCAGCTTGAAGGTCAAAGTCGTGTGCTTGTATGGATGCTCTGCACGGACTCAGTGGTATGGACGCTCCGGTGCTTGAAGATATCGTTTGACTGTCCCACAACGGCTGTCCGTTATTAAAAAGGCTCTACGTACAAGAAGAAGAGACCCTCTTCTGGAGATTCACACTGTCCGAAGTCTTACAGGTAGGGACATCCTCATGATACAATTTCTTTACTTCACTGGACCTCTCTTCAGACCTTTGAACCTCTCCTTTTCCCTAGGTGGTTTTTCCTCCTGCCTTGTGCTACAGATAACGCCAGACTAGTCCCCGAGACGGCCCACGTACGCTATCAGCATTTGATGGATTAGCCAATCGGCGTCGATGAGCATTTGGAATGAGCCGCCGCAGAAGGACTGACTTGGAGGGACCCACACCCTCTTCACGATGGGTGTTAACCCAGGGATAACAGTGATTGGGCTCACGTGTCTACATGAGTTATGTCTACAGGACGCTGATACTGGAGGAAGCTTACAAAAGCTGACAGTAGTGCCACAAGCTCCACACATGGTGGAGAAGCTGAGGATGCCAAGCTATCATGTGAAATAAGGAAGTGAGGGTTTTAGATAAAAGCCTGGTCCTCCCTTCCATTCCTTTCAGTTCTCATCTGTTCTTCTTCCTCCTTTACTTTCAACACCACTCTACCACTACCTATCTAATTACTCTGACCAAGTATAAACCCCTTCGATAAGCATCTCATATCCCGCAAGACCTTACCAAAAGCAGCAACTATCTCTGCAATCATGCGCATCCCCTTGAGTTTTATGGTCATAGGTCTCAGTGCGCTTAGCCTGGCCTCGACTCTGGCCGATGCTCCCAACTTCACGGGAACTCCCACCCTCCATGGCGAATCTCCTATTGTCCCAGGCATTGACGTGCCTCTGGCTCTGGTGACCATTGCACCTAAGCTGAAGCACGGTTTCGCCATCGCGCAAGGTGCTGTTGATGGGCCTCCTCTCACCATCCACGTTCAGAACAATGTACGTGATCCTGCATCCCCCAACTTACACACCACAAAATCTACGCTGTCCCGTAGACCTCAAGCACTGTTCAAACACAGGCAGGGGCACAAAGAAAGCAATACTAACCTCTAAATCTCGATAGGGCGGTGTGGCCGACCTCCAAGTTGCCTGGCAGCATGATCCCAGCAGCCCTGCGAATCTCAATGGCGTCTACAACGCACCCCTAGGCGACTCGACCATGGGAGTCTACCCCACTGGCTGGTTTGGACGTATCGCCGTCGGTCGCAATTCAGACCCGAATGTCATCCAGAGAGGGAGTGTCATCGAAGCCAGCTTCATAGACGGCTCAACCACTGTGGATGTCAGCTATGTCAAGGGCTACACTGTGCCGATGTATGTATTTCCGCCGTCGCTGAAACATAATCTGTATTACCTGTCAGTAATAGGCTAAGATTTTCAAAGAACTTGCTCTGTCAACGGTGCAGTCGTTACCGGCTGTGATAGTATGTATACCTCAACAGGAACATGCGCTCCCATGTGAACCGTCATCACTAATCCACGAGACAGATCCTTTGTTCTGGTCTGGAATCCCATGTCCAGGTGGTCTGCAAGATGGGCCGATCTGCTACAACGTAAGCCCCCTCTACGAATATACCCAGCTCAAGTAAATCGTGTCCCGAATTCAGTCACGTATCATAAAAGCCCCCCTATCAATACCCAGCTCCAGGCGCGGGTGTACCAAATCTACTCCCCCTCCATCAATCCCCCCCATTCCTATACCTCCCCACAATACCTACTAATCTAACCCACAGCCCAATGACGACTCATCACAGCCCCAAGGCACACCCGCTCAAGACTTCTTCCAGCCATGCCAAGTACGTTCCCCATCCCCTATTCTCAGACCTCTCCTCCATCCCCTTCATCCCCACTCTTCCCTTTCTCCCTCCACGTCCATGTGTAGCGGGGGCTGACCACCATCCATCCATCGCTAGGGCGCAGCTGTGACTTATCCCAACGACCTCCAAACCGGCAGTCTAGCAGCCACCCTGCAAACCAACGAAGTCTTCTGCTGTGTCGGCCACGGCTGCCCTCACAACCCGAGCCAGCCGGCCAAGAAACGTTCTATCGGAGGACGCGTGAAGCGTTACCCAGGTGACGGCCCTAGGGCATCCCCTGCTGGTGACGTCTAGACGCCTAGTTGATGATCTACCGGTCAAGGGTATCTCGCGATGGTTGTGCAGGTCTGTTTTGCATGTGCAGCTTCATGAATGGCATTCGAAGGGGAGCGATGTTGATTACGAGGTCTAGCTTATAAGCTTTCAGCAATGGTGGGATTTGCTGTAGCTTCGTCCTCTTCGCGATAGCGATAGCGATAGCGATCAAACACCATCACCCTTCTGCAAATTGACGTGTTCTTCGCCAGACTCTCACGAACAAGAAGCAACTCACCCAACAGGATAACCAGCAAACCAGAGATCAGGGAAGCACCGATGCTGGCTTGAGCAGGTATGTCCCGCCTCACTATCCGGAGAGCTTCCTGTGCACCTCCCTCGAAGCACAACGTACCCACACGTCAGTCATTCGCCCTCGCAGCAATGCACGGCAACCACAACGAACAGTCAACTTCCACCCCTCCCCTCCCCTATCCACCCGCCTCCCTTCCCTCTCTTCTCTAAACACATCCACTCCGCTTCACCGCTACCGTAAGAGGCATCCGGGAATTCGATCGTAAGCGTTTCTTCTTCACCCGCAGATACGTTCTGCAAATACGTCCTATCCCCAAACCCCCCCCCCCAACCCACGCAGCGCTCTCGC
>JAABUS010001733.1_pt1 | contig 45497 bp, 47 predicted proteins | sample 5560161 | NCBI WGS metagenome assembly JAABUS01 (sample SAMN10711885, study PRJNA513376) | rock metagenome | isolation source: Antarctica rocks | place: Antarctica: Victoria Land, Trio Nunatak nord | collected 2016-01-04 | reverse complement strand
CGTAGTCGATGACACGTTTGACGGGGACGAGGATCTTGAGAGCGGTGGACATGGCGAGGGTGGTAGATGGGAGGAATGAGAGTAATTCGAGCACCACTGACGCTGTGTGGTGGAATAAAGTGCAAGCAGGTACCTCGGCTTGACGTTGAAACAGCAGCTCGCTAGGGCCAAGCTAGGGCTGATGTAGAGCTTTTTCACGAGCTAATGATTGTAGATTTTCTGTGTTCATCTCATTCAACCTGCAGATTCGGACGTCGTTTACAAAGCTATGAAGCTTGCCGAGAGTGTTTGATGACAAGACTGCATCGATTGATCGGAACAATGCGTCTGTGTTCCCTCGTGCAATCCGTACGGCGCCCTGTTCTCAGGCCGATGACGCTGGACTAGTGATCGGTTGGTCTGCATTACAATCAAGCAGTACTGGCGGCCGAGTCACTTCAATATAGGCCCTTATCAGGCTCTTTCTATTCGTCATGATTGCCGCTAGTCGCTTTTTGCATATTGCTAAGTACAAGATGCTACTGAACCGGAGCAGTGAGACATGATCGAACCTTGTTTTTAAGAAGGATTCCATCCCGCTGCGAGCCCCTTCTCCTCTTCGCTGTGCCTCTGCCGAGATCAATTTCTCAGCTTGTAAGATGATGCTCTACTCGTATGCGGCATCCACATCTATCGATGATGAGTCGCATCTTCCTCCTCATTCGATCAATATCCTCGGATAGCCGACCTGGTCGAGCAAAGAATGAGAGCCTTTAGGAATACGCTCGATGGCAAAGTGAAGGGTTGCCGAGTCTTTTGAATGGAGATCGATCTTCTCTCGAACCCGCAAGTACGAGCCGCACGGTGTCAGCATACACTGCACTATCTGGCCTGATGTTTCCACATAGGATCTGACGTCGAGATCACTCTGAGACTCTAGCAACGTGATTGTAAGATGTATCATCAAAAGCAGTAGGTCTTCCAAACGGACTGTTTCGAAGATCCTGGATGGTCTTGAATTGAGCTCTTCCAGCTCTTCCAGTAGTTTGGAAGCTTTGAATCTCGGAATGGACTGCCTGAAGAAACGGTAGAACGATGGTGGACTTTCTGTATCGTAACGTAACTCCTCTACTCCGTCGCCAACAACACCGATGTTGAGGTTCAATGACTTTAGAGCCGGAAACTCTTCTGAGTCAACAAGAACGGCCGTGATCAACTTGACAACATTAACAGAAGACCCTACGTTGGCATGTTTAAAGGATATATGCCTCAGCATCCGATATGTTGGTAGATGCCAGGTTAATCCTGAATAGCTTTCCCGGACGTCAGGGTGATGGACGAACATGAATTCGTTCTCCTCCCAGAAAATCTTCCAGCCCTCTGTGCGATAAAGTCGGCAAGTAGCAAGCACTGAGAGGTTGATCTGATCTTGACCTAGGCTTGTATCTTCGCTAGAAGGTTCCCGCTGAAGCTCGAGGTTTCCAAAATTGATGAGTGGAACGTCTGATATCAAACATGCGCGCAGGATATGTAATTGAAGCTCCGTTGGGAATGAGGAGAGAGGGAAGGTAGGTGCTGACGCTTCTTTACTCGACGATTCATGAGATAGGATATCTCGGTCGATGCTCGCCGAGCTTAGTAAAAGTGTATCTACCATGCTTGAAGAAGTCCCGGCGATCGATGTGATAATGCGGCTAACAATGCTAGTAAGGGCTCATGCGATTGGGGTTGCTGGATGTGATGGTTTCCGAAACGCTTGTCATGAGACGACTGATGGGAGGGGTGGCTTTTGGGACAAGGCGAAAGGCGGAAGTAGAATCGTCGAGTTGTGATGATGCTCGAGGAACGGACGGCACCTCGGGTGATAACAGTAAAGTTGAGGAAGAGTCGGAAGTGTTCATCAAAAGTCAACACATCGACCTTCATAAAATGAGCAACTTTCTTGAACACTTGACCGGGTCCAACACAGGACGCACATCGGCAAGTACGACCATCCATCACATGTTCTTTCCTAGATATCTACTGGAAATCGACGAGTTAGTATATGAAAATAAAAATCGGCCCAGACAGTTCTTTACGAGTCCGTGTCTGTTGCCAAGTTCGTCCTTCAGTTATTCCATCCTCTAGCCCGGGCCGCGACGCCAACACACCAAAGCCTACGGCTCATAATCATCAACCAATCCAAGCTGCTAAGTCCGCACAATGTGCACCCTTCACAAATTTCCCCGTGAGATTCGCGATATCATCTACGAATACAGCCTCAGCGTCCCTCACACTCTTATTCCGTACAACCCACCATACAATCATCAGCACCGAGCTGACAATCCTGCAATCGCACTTCTATCGGTCAACAAAGCTGTCCGCCAGGAAGCTCTGCCGATCTTGATCCGCTGCAACAGCTGGTTCATATCAGACCACTTGAACGAGATTGCTGCCAAGGATAACACAGGCAGAAGCGATTACCGCAGGGTCAGCACCAAACCGTTGCCGAGAAGTGCTCTCGAATCGACTATGTTTTACAGGTACCGCGACCTCTTCCGTTCCGTTGAACTCGACTTCTCCAACCACCACTGGCTGAGGTACGACTGCCCTGCCTTGCGATGGGCCCGAAGTTTGGAGCTTCACAACCAGGACGCCGCTCATATGTCTTACCTCGAAATCGCCGTTGCGAGATGGACGATCCAGAACAACGTTCTAGCCATGATGCCGAACCTGGAGGAGCTAGTGCTCGATATTAGCGATTGCCTGTGTCCCTCTATGTGCTGTAGGACGCGGGTCTTACGGCTGATCTTCGAAGACCTCATGAAGACGACGGTGGCCAGGAATGTCAGAGTCGTTCTGCGAGGCCCGAAGACAGAGGCAGAAAAACGACTAGTCAAGATGTGGCGGAATTGGGGGTTGAATGAGGGGGAGACGGGACTACTCTTCACTATCTCATACGATGAGGACGACTTCTATAACGATTTTGAGGGCAAGATGGAGCCCTTTTAGATGATAGAGCGGAGATATACCCGGGGCTGCTGATCGACAAAGCTATGCAATAGCCAGAACTTCACCGCTACGGCCTGACCGTGACATGCGAAAGGCATTTGCATCTACACTAACGTGTCAACATTAACCAGTAAAGGGAGCCCCTATTCCCACGCTACCTTTATTGTTCCCACACTACTTTCGTTATCTCGAACCCAGTAGAATGGCGATGAAGCTTCGACGAAGGAAAGAAGACCTCAATCGAATGAGCGCGTCAATCCGAGTCTCTTCCGAGCGAAGATGGTTGAGAAAGAGGCTCGACTATTTCTCACATATTTCTTACTGCATTTGCACCTCGAATCAAGCTCTTATCGGATACGAATTGGAGCGTTACTGAGCACCTGTAATCACATGTTTCTGACTTCGACCATCACGTGGAAATACCTCGCAGATGCATGCTTCCTCTATCTCAAAGGTCCGAAATATCCTTCTTCTCGTTCTCGCTGCTCACCTCAACAACGATATCGAGACATTTCCGCCGAAGATCTCAGCAGTAGTGGATTTGAAGACTGCAGCGGGGACCATACAGTGTCTTCTTCAGCTGCTTGTTCCCGGCGTCCAGATCAGCCTTGAACATGGAGTAGAAACTCATCAGTTCCAGGCCAGAAACAAGTGGCAACAACAAAGTAGGGGCTCCCTTAACGAATACCTCCTTTTGCGTCTTTTTTGTTCAACTAATCCCCTGCTAGGCGGTGCTGGGAATTAATGTCGGCTCTATTACTAATTTCAATTGTGTGTAACTTGTTTTCACCACTTGCGTTCATCGAACGTCCGCAAAAATACTTCAATCGTACAACCAAAGCTCCGGATTTCTCCAAACTCTCTTCTATTCTAGTCCGTTTCTTGGAGCCCAGATGAAGTCCCGTAGCCCCGTGCACAATCTTTCTCAAAACGCCATAGGCCAATCTTCAAAGTCCAAAGGGACGACGCCATCCTCTCTCACCCTCCCTCGCGAGATTTGTAAACACATCCGCGGTTACGAGTTCATCTTTCCGTGCCGCAATAGCAGATTCCGCAAGCCTCCATCTCTGTCTACCGTCTTCCAACAAAAGCTATCCTTGAGGAGTGCCTGCCAACTCTCCCCCGCAAGAACAAGTGTTATCCACCCAACAGTGCACCCAGGCTCCCCAACACAGACCTCCTACCAGCCACAGCAATTCTCTATCGCCCGAGTATACAGCTACCTGTTCCGCTCCGTCCTCATTGCTTTTCCTGACGGAGGCTGAAGTTGAAACATGCGAAGAATAGGGTCATATTCCGCAGAAACCGGTCCAGAAAGATTATTCGGCTTTGCCGAAACGCAACGACCGTGAACGTAAGGTAATGGCGGACTAAGACTTCAACAATGATCTGCTGGCTTCAATGCCGGATCTACGGGCCACATACATCCCATCCACAACTCCATTTCCGAAGCGTCGCTCCCAACAGAAACCTAACTCTGCCGTGGATCTTCGACGCTGTGCTGGAGCTCACGGAGCTGCAGGAGGAAGAGGTGGCTGTCCAGGAATGCTGTGAGGGTCTGGGACAGGGATGTGGCGGAGCAAGAACTCAGGTGATAGGGATGGAGGACGCGTTATCTCTGTCCCTTGAGTGTGTTGTTTCGTATAGCGAAGGCTCAGCACGCGGAGTTATCTATGGGGTCACAGCAGCACAGGTCTGACTGCTTCAGCAAGGGGGCGTTGAGTGCGCCTCTCGAGAACATCGTCCTTGTAACCAGTTCTCTCGCGACTTCTTGACGTTGCTAAGCCAGGCTTCTGCACTGGTGTTCCTGTTCTCCCTTCGTTTCCCTTAGACCTCTCCTTTACCCATACACAGGGCTCATTTCAGTGCATCCCCATGCCTAGCTAAGACTCGCCGTGATTCCTCATACTCACAGCTGTTGGAAGACAGTGCCTACCAGTCAAGAGAGGGTATCGACGCCGTAAACCACCCGCTTGGTGCTGCAGTGGGATTGTGAAGGCCAGGGTCTGGCTACGATGTCGGAGTTGCGATGTGTGCGGACGGGGATGTTGGCTTTTCCATCTTGTGAATGCTGTAGACTTGACGCTTTTGAGGGAAGTTGAGGGAAGTCCAAGGTTCGATAGGAGGGGGAGGAGAAGGGAGGGATGATTGGGCGAATGGGGTTGTGGTAAAGTTGTAGGCGTTGCTTGATGAAGGAATGACGAGAGAGGAAAAGGGGCTCTTATGTCATGTATGAAGGCATCCATTCGCGATAGGCTGTGGAAGTCAGCAGACATGAGGTAACAAGGTGGAAGATGGTAGGAGGGAATTGCAATAATATACTCGCTTGTGATGCTCTGGAGTATATATATGGGCCAGCATAAGGGTGCGACTTGTCTTCTAGAGCACGATATCATCATTCGAAGATATAGCTCGAGAGCAAGGGTAGCCACCGAGTGTCAGTATCTGCCATGACGGGTAGATGTCTCAAGTCCAACTCTAGTGACGATTTCGCTTAGATCTGAGGGCTTTTGCGACTAGGTGAGCCCTTCTGCAGTTGCACTAGACCGTGGGTTGTCCCCTGCACATATGGAGTATGCCACGCAAATTCCACCCACTCACTGGCATTGTGGTAGCCAACGCGCCGTGGAGACTTTATGAACGGGTTGGGCAAGATGTTGAGGGCGTACCGTGAGACCGTTGCACCCCAATAGGCTTGAAAGATGGCTCCGAAGGCATGTCGAGATAGAAGCTTAGAATTTGCAAGCCTGTACGTATGAGGATGATCAGGGTCGAGCCTAGCAGCAGCTAGGATCGCTGTGGAAGGATCTGAAAGCTGGCCCAGAGAAAAAACACAGCTAATGGTATGAGCTTGCAATATGATTGTGATGTGCAGCGTAACTAAGTTGAAGTGCGTAGCAATGAGAGCTGCTGTAAGATTAGAGGCAATTCTGAGCGCTAGATTGATGCTTGAGCAAGGAAACATGCAAGAGAAGCCGCCAGTATCGAAGCTGAGGGACCGTGAGCAAGACCTGATATCCTGCTTAGCGTGTTCAAGCCTATATGGAGTAAAAATCTTGGGCTTGTTGCTTACTGCTTGTTTCGCCTCCTGTCCTTCGATTACCAGATCATGTGGCTGCTGATTCCCCCGGTCTCCATGTTTTCACTTTTCGGAGATGTTCGTATCCCTAACCGGGCTTCATACAGCAGCGTTTGCGAAAGCACACGTTCCTTCAGTCCTTGTTGCCACCTTTTAGCCAACTCCTCTTCTTCGTCTGTTCGGATACCTCTGAATTCGAAGCTTGGGATTTTTAGCCCGTTCACCAATATGCATCTTACCATGGTGTCATTAAAAAAATTATCTCCTCCGAATAAGCGCTCGAGCATTTCGACCCGGTAGCATCCGAAAGAGTAGTATGTATTTGTGATGTCAATCACGAGCGACGTGATATTAGGTATCCAGATAAAGCAATATTGCTTTTCAAGCCAGCGCTTAAACAAGAAATCGCTGCAGTCATCATGAAGGACTTCTATGCGCTCAACTGCGCTATAAGATCCTTGAGAAGTGTGTACCCTGTTCACGATTTCAGTGCGATCTATTGCTTGAAAGTTGAAATCAAGGGTAACTCTGCGGAGTAGCCGACGAAAATGGCCAAAAAGTGTATCGATCATTCTTTTTAATGATCTTGATCGAGCGTCTCGCTCATAGTCAGATGCGGTCTCTCCGTCACGCCTATAGCGAAAGGTAAGTCTCTTAGGTTCTAACGTGAAACGCCAGGTGTTTTTGCCAAATAACACAGGTAGAGTCTCATTTCGAATCTGTTTGTTGGTCGCGAGAAGGGCAACTGTAGGAGGCGGACCTCCGTAGTCGTTATCGACTGTGTAGTGTTCCTTATATGGTGCGAGGACCCCATCAACACACAAAACGAGTTCGTAGACCATATCCCGAACCTCGCGTGGGAAACCCAGGAAGTCTACCGTGACACTGCTCGATCTGGGAGAGTCGGAGAATGAGCTCGATTGTGACCACAGAAAGAGGGGATTGCTATAGGTCGACCCTGGACTGGAGGCTTGGGAGGACATGATGTGAAGGGTGTCAGATAGCTTCGTGGATTGCAGACTAGGAAAGATGCGGGAACTGGATAGTAATCCCTCAGCTACCGTCCATGAAGCAGTTCAGTGTGCTGACTCACAAATATAAGGCTTCTTCGGGGCGTAACAATCTTGTGGTCACGACATCGCGACGACGCTAGCCAGGCCGGCTGAGATCCTCTTGAGAACTGCTTTACGCTTTGTTAGCTGCTTTTACCGCAAGTGTTGCAACGATCCGTCAGAAGAGGGGGAGACTTCACGTACAGTGGGCCGGTGCCTTCGACTACCTCAATGATGGCGGGGGACGATCATCAATTAGGCGGCGAGGACAGTGTGCTTGAGAGCATCAAGTACCTCCATGCTCTGATTGACAGGACCAAAGCTTTACGTGTCGCAGAGAATATTGGAAAGTGCGGCGGGAGTGCTGGGATGAGAACATGCAAAAGAAAGAACAGATATCGGTATGGGTGGATATTCTACTAGCGCCGGATTTTACCCGTGCTTTCTAGCACTCAATGCACGCCTTATAAAAATACATAGATCATGCACGCAAGACTATGGATGCTATGAGAATTCGTGTTTCCCACCATGCAAGCTCGGCGCCGTCGTTTCAACCGGCGTACTTGGAATTGAATGAAATTCCTCGCTGGCATCAGTCGTTATCTCGTGATTATGTTTACTCGTTGCTTCATAAGCTTCGTTATCCTGCATGGTGATTGATGTTCCATTGGATAAAGTGCTTGTCTCTTTTGAATAAACAGAGCCATTCATGGACACTTCATCGAAACCAGCCTTGCTTGCGCTAGGCGAAATCTGATTATTCGGAGAACTTTGCTGGGTGGAGGGAGAGAGGTGGATATTCTGTAACCCGTTTTCGAGAGCTCTGTTTTGTGGCGTGAGATTATGGTTGTCACTGCTGACATCTCGATATTGCTGGCTTGGATCTTTGAGGGACGAAGGAATATGGACGCTACTGCCTTGATCTGTTCGCCCTGCAGGTGTCGGGCTACCTGAGATCTCGATATTACCAGGAGAATTTCGGTACGGGTTTCGGGGTGGTAGTGTTGGGGGTGTCCTCTTCGGGATACTGACCAGTCTCGCTTTGCTGAGAACAGGAGCTGGTAACTCTTGATCGACCCCAGTATCATCGGTATGCTGTTCAATGGCTCCAGCCGTAGTGTCTTCCAAGTAATTTCCAACACTGACTGCCCCCGACTGATCCGGTTTCGTCGCGGCTGGCTCTGCTTCTGTCAGCCTGGAGGGCGAGGTGACGGTTTCCTGGGTTTGTGTTCCTCGATCCGTGCTGGTTAAACTGCGAACACTACTTCTCTTGCTGTCTCTCCTTGCACTATCTACGCTGTAGCGACGGAATGTACTAAAGATCGGACTTGAGGGTGAAGGCTTGTACTCGAATGCTTCCATACTAGGTCTGGTCTTCGTACCGGCCTCCTTGATTTCCATGCCCTCCTGTTCCAATGCTTTGACACCGAAGGGATCCGGATCATCCTCAGCTGGCAAGCCGAATCCTAGCGGTATGTCAGATTTCTCAATAGCCATATCGCCTGGGGTTGGTTCCGAGGGTGGCAGAGCCGACTCGTCCACGGTGTCTCCTTGGGCAGCCTTGATGGTCGCCATCAGTGTCCTGATTGCGTACGGGGGATGCCCGACTTTTCCAGCAAGGATATCTTTGACCGCGATCTTTTCGCCGTAGAATCTTTCGTTCTCATCACCGCGCTCAATGATCACCGTACCGTCAATCTGCACCCCAGCGTAGAAGCCTCGGCTTTTCAGATAATTCCACACTGGGGCCTGCCGTTTGTGTATTTCAGTTTCCAGCACTCCACCAACGCCTACCGGCCCCGCTACTGCGCTAATCTCGCCCCCAAGCGTACATCGTATCTTCGTGAAAGCCTCCAGGGCCTTGTCGGTGTTGATGACCACGACGCAGTCGTAGATGTCGACCCCGACCAAGAAACCTAGACCAGCAGTGTGCAGCAGGATCCCTGAAGGCGGAGACCACTCTCCATCCTCCTTCCGAGCAACGAGTATACCACTACCTCCGGCCCCGCTGACCCACAGACCTGTCCTCATGGTGGTGAAGATTGCTAGCCCCTTAGCCCTTTTGATCACCTCGCTTGGGATCTTCTGCACCGACCTAGCCTTCCCCTTCGGCCCTTCACTGCTGGTACTATCGTTCGCCACTTCGTCTTCGACGTAGAAACCATCTTTGCAGAAGCTTCTCAGGATGCGCGCAGCCTTGTCGGATTCTTTGTCGAGTGTGGTGGGCCAGAAGGTTTCGGAGCCAATCTTGTTCGTGAGCTTGTTGATTGGGGCGCCGAGCTTGTCGACGATCGAGTAGACTTTGTCGAAGGATTGTTTGGAGGTGGTTTTGGTCTGGGACCAAGTTGGTAGTGAGACCTGGGGAAGCGAGATTGGCATGTCGGCGGCGCAGGGAAGAAGACGCAAATAGCGGTTGTAAAAGCCTACAAACCGCTACATTGATGTTGTTGAGGCTCTCATGGGACATAGAGCCTCACGAATGGCGATTCAAACAGCCATTTTAATGTCCGAAGCACCATCGTCGTCAGCAAGAAGCATCTGCAAGCAGCTCCTTCCGGATATGACCGGATGTAGGCGAGGACAAGGATGCCAAGACATGGTCTAGAGAATTCAAAACAGTCTGCAGCAGAATCATATAGGAACTCTCAGTACTTTATGAGCAGCGTTATCCTAGACAGCTTAGCTTCTGATAAGATCGCTAGTGTTCGAGTGGGGCCGTGTTCACCTTGTCAAATAGCCCACGCAATGCATTGAAAGGTCTCCTCGATTGTCCGTACATTGGTTAATCATTGGATCTCACCAAGAACGAAGGACAATCAATCGCCACAAATATTTCACGGGTACTCAGCAGGTGGTCGAGCTGCTTAATAGGAAGCCTTTACAATTAGGTCACGCCGTTTGGGCCTTGCAGATCCCTGACTCCCTACCAAGATGGGACAGCTGCCAGATCCCACGGCCGACCTGGACTGGTCAGGGTACGTCGGTTCGATACAATGGCATTTTAGTGAAGCTGCGAAGAGACATCCAGAGCGAACTTGCGTAATTGAGACGAAGTCCGCAGAAGCTCCTGAGAGAAGATTTTCGTATAAGCAAATCTATGAAGCGTCGAATACTCTGGCACACTATCTGCACGATGCAGGAGTCACCAATGGAGATGTTGTCATGATATGGGCACATCGCTCCGTGGACCTTCTTGTGAGAAAATCCAGATAACATATATTTTGTATGATCTAAATAGTATGCAGGTTGCTATAATGGGAACACTGGTAATACCTTCTCTCTCTCTACCTGGGTCCAGATCTTTTGATTAGCTGACCATCTGACTTTTCTCCTCTCTGCTTCATTCAAGGCTTGTTCGGCAACGATGAGTGTTCTTGATCCCGCGTATCCGCCAGGACGCCAAAGAATCTATCTCGAGGTCGCTCAACCCCGCGCACTGGTCCAGATTGCAAGGGCAACAGATGACGCTGGGCCTCTGGATGCGCGGGAAGTGCGAGCCTACATTGATGAGAAGCTTGATCTGAAAGCGGAGATTCCTGCCATGCGGATCGGCGACGATGGGACCCTTTGTGGCGGCGAAGTTGATGGCCAGGATATATTTGCGAATTTTAGATCGAGATCAGATTCGCCGCCAGACACAGAGGTCGGTCCCGACAGTGCACCCACCTTATCTTTCACATCCGGCAGCGAGGGAAGGCCCAAAGGAGTGCTGGGCCGCCATTTCAGCCTTGCCAAGTACTTTGGCTGGATGGCGGACAGGTTCCAGCTTAATGCGGATAGTAAATTCACCATGCTGTCGGGAATTGCGCATGACCCCATACAGAGAGACATCTTTACGCCTCTATTCCTTGGAGCACAACTTTTAGTTCCCTCGAGAGAGGACATTCAGCATGAGAAGCTCGCGGAATGGATGCGGGAGCATAAGCCCACGGTAACACATTTAACGCCCGCGATGGGTCAGATCCTGGTCGGGGGAGCAACAGCGAAATTCCCGTCCCTAAATAGGGCCTTCTTTGTCGGCGATGTTCTGACAAAGAGAGACTGCAAAAATTTACAGGACCTTGCAGTCAACGTCAATATCGTCAATATGTATGGTCAGTCAATCTCTGTATATTTCGGACCCCTTCACGAGGATTCCAGGAAGCTTGCAAGATGTCTCATCAGCAATTTCTCGATAGAGAAGACTCGCAGCTCCAATAATTAGGCGAAAGTAAGAAAGCTGACTTCCAGTATCCGCTGAATTAGGCACTACGGAAACATCGCGAGCAGTCAGTCACTTCGAGATACCTAGCAGGGCTGTGGATGACAAATACATTGATAATCTCAAAGATACAATACCGGCCGGGAAGGGAATGCAAAATGTGCAGCTTCTCGTCGTGCCTGAAAAGGATCGAAACAGGCTTTGTAGCATTGGAGAAGTCGGAGAGATTTACGTCCGTGCCGCCGGGCTTGCTGAGGGTTATAAAGGGGACCAGACGTTGAATGACCAGAAGTTCCTTATGAATTGGTTCGTGGACAACAACAGATGGGTTGAAATTGACAAGATGAACGACAAGGGCGAAGAGTGGAGGAGATTTTACAAAGGGCCGAGGGATAGGCTGTATCGGACCGGTGACCTTGGCACATATACCGAATCTGGCGACGTAGAGTGCACAGGACGTGCAGACGATCAAGTCAAAATCCGGAACTATCGGGTCGAACTCAATGATATCGACAGCAACCTAAGTCAAAACATCCTAATCCGGGACTGTAAGACACTTGCTCCGGCAGACACAAAGGGAATAAGGTTTCTGGTCAGCTACATTGTACCGGAGCTGAAGGAATGGCCTCAGTGGCTCGAAGCCCGGGGTTTGGAGGACATAGAAGATATAGGAACTGACGTTGGACCTACGAAGGTCTACTTCAAGAGGTTCAGACGGATGCAGGAAGAGGTGCGCGACCACTTGAAGGCTCGTCTAGCGGACTATGCAGTTCCCGAGATCTTCATTATTCTCAAAAAGCTACCACTTAACCCCAATGGGAAGGTCGACAAGCCGAACCTCCCATCTCCCTACGTTCTAACAGAGCACGCCTCGGACGAGGAGCTGAGAAGATGGCTTTCGATGACGGAGACTGAGAGAGTGGTTGCCACAAATTGGGCGGAGCTCATTCATGGTCGAAACGCAAAGACAATCAGACCTCAGGAGACCTTCTTCGAGCTTGGTGGAAACAGCTTGTCAGCCCAGCAAATGCTGTTGAGCATACGCAAAGGGACTGGTACAAACATCTCAATCAACAGACTATACGAGTATCCAAGTCTAGCGGGTTTCAGCAGGCAGATTGAGAGCAATTCAGGACAAAGAGACGGTGTCAACAGCAATGGCGTTGGCCCAAGACCAGATACGTCTGCGTATACTCGGTCTTTTGATCAGCTTGTACATTCCTTGGAGGTAGAATATCAAACAGCCAAGCCAGAAGTGATTCGTACATCGGAGGAAATAATTGTCTTCCTTACTGGCGCAACTGGGTTCTTGGGTGCTTACATCATCAAGGACGTGCTGGAACGGTCCAAGAAGGCCATCAGACTGATTGCCCATGTCCGTAACGTCAAGGGCCCCAAAGCTGCCTATAAGCGGTTACAGCAATCGCTACGAGGCTACGGTCTGTGGCAGGACGAATGGTCAGCGCGATTGAGCTGTGTTGTTGGCGATCTAGCGCAATCGCAGCTTGGTTTAGATGATCAAACGTGGCACATGTTATGCGAAAAAGTTGACATAGTGGTTCATAATGGCGCCGTAGTCCATTGGGTGAAGACATACCAAGACATGAAAGCCACCAACGTCGACTCCACAATTGACGCCATGAATCTTTGCAACACAGGAAAGCCCAAGCTTTTTACATTTGTCAGCTCTACAAGTGTACTTGATATTGATCATTATGTCAAGCTCTCGCAGCAGCGGATCAGCATGGGGCAACATGGTGTATCCGAAGATGATGACCTGCTTGCGAGTCGGACCGGCTTGAGCACTGGCTATGGCCAGACTAAATGGGTATCGGAGCAGCTCGTCCGTGCAGCTGGCGAACGAGGTCTTCGCGGCTCTATCATCCGGCCCGGTTACATCTTGGGTGACTCGAAGACTGGTGTCTGCAATACTGACGACTTCCTGATTCGAATGCTGAAAGGATGTGTCCAGCTATCGAGTAGGCCGCATATTGTCAACACTGTCAACGCTGTTCCCGTTGATCGCGTTGCTCGTATAGCCGTGGCTGCTGCACTCAATCCTCTCCCTAATGGACAACACGTGGTTCATGTAACTGGCCATCCACGCTTGAATATGAGTGAATTTCTGTCACTTCTCGAACACTACGGCCTCAATGTTCCAGAAATTAGCTATGATAGCTGGAAAGACCAGCTCGAGAAATACGTTTCGGCCGGTGGTCAAGAGAAAGATCAGGAGCAACACACATTGATGCCACTCTATCACTTCTGTGTTAATGATCTGCCAGCGACGACTCGGGCACCGGAGCTGGATGACTCGAATGCAATCAAGATTCTGGAAACAGATGCCAAGGACTGCGCAGGATTTGAAAAGACCAATGGCTACGGCATTAGTAAGGAAGATGTGGGAAGATATCTTCGTTATCTCATAGATATTAAGTTTATAGATCAGCCTTCAGTTGAAGGGCAACCACTACCGGAGATTGGGCTGAGTGCCGCACAGATGCAGTCCATGGGGGCTGTAGGAGGCCGCGGTGGTTCAGCGAGGTAGCACTCTTCCCTACTCCGCAAAGAACCTTCGTCGAAAAGATGGGAAGTTGGGTGACCGATGAAGAGCAACAGCTAAAGAGAAGAGTTGGAAATACGAGTCTTCTAATCGCTCCCAGAAGTCGGTATATTGACCATATACGAGAAGCGTAGATATAACATGCTCTATGGAAAACTGTTTGACCAGGAACCTGAATGAAGCCCCCATACAACCCGTTGGCGCTTCGATTCAAGGGTCATTCTTTCGGCCCATTTTGTACCTCATTGATATTTTGCAAGGCGTGCGTGCGACCACAATCCTCCAGCGTACCGCGGAACCTGAGTAAGGTGGTATCAGAGCAATCACCGCATCGTCTAATGATTACTAGCGGCTCACCTTGTACTGGTCAGTGTCTTACCTGTCACGGGCCCGAACAGTCTGGAGCCAGTAAAAAGAGCGCGCTGCCGTCACAGGGACACCTGCTCCATTAGTACTACGCACTCTTCCCAATCACAGTTACTAGGGTCACCTCAATCAATTACAGAGGTAACAAGAAGTAATCCTGTAATCATGCTCGACCGATATCAGGTATGGCCTTTACCAAGCATTGTTTCCTAACTTTGTTGGCTTATATGCTAGTGGCCTGCATATTAGTGTTCAGACTTACAATCTCAGACCTCTGAGAACTTTGATGGACCACTGTACCGGTATCAATCCCTTGTCATTGATTGAATCCAGCGAGTCAAGCAGTCCCACACACTCGAGATCATGCGATATTATGTGTGGAAATAGGATGTAGTTATGATATCTTGTATTACTTAGTAGTCTATGTAGAAGGAAGATGTCAAAGCGACTATACGCGAGCATTGCCACGACTAGAGTCGCGCTAGTCGCGTACGCTAGTTTGACTAATTAGATTGTTGTATTTCGACAGAAGCCACTTGACGCAACCTAGGCGCTTCGGCAGATAGATTACAACCATGTATTCGAAGTCCAAGCGTCGTGGTAGCGAGTCATGTGGTGCTGGGAGTAGCACAGGCGTCTACAATTTGAGCATCATTGCAGCGTCAATCAAGTCGCAATGGTGGAGCGGCAGTAGAAGTCTATAAAAGTCGCCTCTCAACCCTGCTTCTCCCGGAAACTTCTCGGATGTCTGCAGAGCTCTCATTACTTATGGAATTCCCTGTTGTTCTAAGCACAATATCTTACTACTTTATCTGCGCTCTCCAGATCCCAGCTGCTCAAGGTCTTCCTCGCTATGCCACAGTAAGCGTCAATGGCTGGCTTTCATTGGTCCTCATTTATCGGTCCTCAGCTGGCTAGAGAATAAACAGAACCCACCCAACCGACCCTAAAGCGGGATTTCTGGACCAAGGAAATGTTTCAAAATTGCTGAAACTTCGAGCCAAGAATTTGGACGTCCCTGATATCATGACCAGGCTGTTCGATGGAAAGCTGTATGCGCCTACGGATGTGGAGGTTGTCCGGGCGGCGATTAGACACCTTGACGTTGGTACGATCGCCTCTCACTCCCGTCAAGTACAATGCATGATTTGATGCTAGAGCTAACAAACGACGCTATCGCGAACGAGGACAGTGGCAAGCTGAAAGGAGAGCTAAGCGAGATCGACGTCCTAAACAATCTCTACAGTTGGTATTTTGACGGTTTCTCTGACGCCCAGATCAAGCAGAAGATCGAGAGAGTACACAAACTCTCTCCATCAGCCTCCACAGTCGATGATGTCCATCAGCAGATCCTTCTTCTGAAATGGCACAGTGGCTGCGAAGCGAGGCAAGAAGGTGAAGTGGGATAGACGGGGGACTCCGGACAGTTATCCAATGCCTCCCAATCCTCCGGAGATTTGGTACTGCGGTCGCTTCAGTGCTGCAGTAGAGTAAGTATTGGCCAGGACGTGATCGAAGGAGCAGGTCATCTTCCCATATGCCAATGGGTCTTTGACAAGCGATCGTTTCAATCTCCAGGGTCATACCTTCTTAGTCATGCACAGTCCTTACATCCGGCTTTTATCTATGTACCAGAAGTCTGGGATCTCCTTTCCTTAGGGTGTCTGATACACGAAGAGCGAGAGATGCGGAACATTCGTGGAAAATGACTAAATATCAAAACTGCAGCACCGTAATATGTCGTGGCGAACAAGCGGTGAATATCTTTGGCAAGTTCGGTCCTCTGGCAACAAAGGGTAGCTAAAGCAGAGTGGTGGATCTTGACCGATTGTGCTTGCCGCTGGGTCTCCTCCATAAGACTTTATGGCGAGCTTTGACTGCCATATGGACAATAGAGTCCTTGCACAGGAAATAGAGCTGAGAACGTGCAAAGACTTCGTGTAACATCGTCGGCGGCCACATTTTTCTTCACCGTTCAATTGGACAAAAACGACTTTCTCTGGTCTCTCCTGCATCTGCTGACAGGACACAGGCCTTTAGGTAGTGGTTGCGGTATCCTCTCTTACCTTGACTAAGAATAAACACGTATCGTTGCGTGTCAAGGCTGTGGAGTCATTAAGACTGGTCAGCTGTCGACAATGTGCTCATTGAGCTGCAGATGCGTGATACTATCACGGAGCTAACTAAACTCTTATGATCAATCGAATCGATGCCTATGCGGTTCGGGCTTCAACAGTCGACAAAAAGGCATGTACCAGTACTTCTCCAGCCCTGTGTACGTTTACTGACTGCGCCAGACCGGTCTGAAAGCAGGAACATCAATTGAAGGCTCTCTCCCGAGCGGTTCAATGACGGTATCTGACTCGATCAACTCAAGCCTGTAATTGGCTAGAAGCAGAGGTACGTTCATGATCACAGTCCATCTTACCGCCCTGCTCAGTCCACTCAGCATATTACTCAACCGTCAGAGACCCGTTGTGGTTATAGACGCATCGACAACCTCAGAAGACGAGCAGTGCTGGCGGTAAAGTTCGGCGGTGATCTTCGGTTGTATCTTCTATTACGCAAGTTCGCACTATCAATTAACCAAGCGCTGGTATTCCAGATCAGAACTGTAACCTCGTCCCAACTCAATGGGTTATTTGACGAGTCGATGGCTCATGAGCCTGCCTTTTGCGCCCAAAACTGTGTTAGTGGCATTTCTGGACGAGCGCTCTTTAAGCTCGACAAAGAGAAAGTGTAAGAAAGAGGTGTGGTGGACATTTCTCTCACCTCTTTGTTCTTGATGTGTTACTACTACACTTTTCCTTCTCCAGAAGATTCCTCCAATCACATCTGCCTCCCAGCGTTCAGAAATATATCGAGAGCCAGCATAGCTATACATTTGCATTGGAAACTAGGACCTAATTAACTGCAACGATGGGTTGCGGACCGTCGAAGCCCGCTACAAGCCAGTCGTCTACGAAGTCCAAAGTAGGTCACCTTCCGCTTCCAAACAGACGCTACTGATACAAAGAAAGAAACTGCCAGCATTCCACTGCCACTGGACAGGACCTATGTTGAAACGCGCTCTTGAGCTCGACGAAGAAAAGAGGATGGATGGGAGCCCCAGGAATAGAAACTCAATGGAGATGGCCAAGATCTTGAAGAGAGAGTACCCTACCAAATTCACGAAGGACTGGACAGCATCTGTACACGCGGTCGAAGACGAGCTCCATTACCTGAAACTTGGTAGGTCCAGATGACCTGTCGCTGTCATTGCAGGCAAGAAGTGCACTAACAGGCTGGATGATTACAGGCCGGAGACAGAAGGCATGGAAATCTGACATACAAGAAGCACTTGCGCGATACTACTGCCAAGGTAGAACGATCGAGGAGATCACAAAATTGCTCTGGAGAGAGTGGGGATTGACTGCGAACAAAGAAGAGACTTATACGAGGGTACAATCCATGAAGATGAAAGGGAAGATAATCCACGACGATGCGTCGGGCCTCTTCCACATCAATCCACGATACTAACTCCAGTCATTCTTGTTGGTCACGAGAGAGCATTCTTGCCAACAGCGATATACCCGCGCGGGTTGAACAGTTATTGTCACACCTGATGCAATCTACCTACCAAACGATCCAAGCCACCATGTCAACGTGACTTACCCCGGAGTATACCCCCCAAAAGTAAAGTAATCCAAATAACTAATCGGATTCTCAATCGAATCCGACAGGTCCCAAGGCTCAGCATAGCTAGTGATGAATTCATGCTTGTTATCCATATGCTGCGAGCCCTTATAGCACGGCCCCAGAAAGCGGCGCATGAACCAATCGCCCTCCCAATCCTCGTTGTCGTACAGGTGCTTCTCGACGCCGAGCGGGCAGATGGGCGACTTCTCCGAGCCCTCGAGCTCGTGGTAGTCGACGAGCGAGAAGTCGAGCACGCAGGCGTAGTGCCGGTTGTTGAGCCAGATGCCGCCCAGGCAGTTGAGGCTGTCGTACCAGCAGATCCTCTGGCATTCGCGCACGCCGTAGGAGTCGTCGTGGTCGGAGGGGCCGCGGCGGGAGATGCGTCGGAATTTGCGGTGCACGATCGGGTAGGCGGTTTGCTTTGGGGCGTGCGTCCCGTCGTGCTCGATCATGCTCTCGACGATGCTGGCGACCTTGGTGGGACCCTCGTCTGTTACGCTGGGGTCAGTTGTCGTGGGGGCGAGATTGGATGGCTGGGGAAGAGAAGACTTACCTCCGTGGACGGTGATTTTCTTGGGGTCGGTATCGAGGCCAGCGCCCCACTGTGTTTCTAGGGTCCGATCCACGTTGGTGAATGTTACTTCCGCACTTGCTGTCCAGTGAACGTCGGCATTGATCAAGGCGGGCGACAGGGCGAGGAGGAGCCCTGCCATATGAAAGCTGCTGGCATAGCTTAAGGCTGGTGACAGGGCGACGAGGAGCCCTGTGATGTAGGCCGGATGCATGTTAGTTTTTCACGTATAGGAAATCTTGGGATTCAATGAAGTTTGATGAGAGTAGAGAGTAAAGAGACGAGACTTGAGACTTGAGATTGCAAGAGTTTGATAATTTGGGAGCACACATCGCTGGTTCGTAGATATATGTGCTATTCGTCATGGGTCTAAGGTATCCTGCTCAAGTCTGAGCTAATTCTCCACATTCTAATCTGATGTGGCTGATACCCGACGGCCTGATAAGGCAATTCTTGTTTTCTAGACTTGTCGTCTGGTACATATGCAGTCAAAGAATTTCAGTATGGAAGGTGAAAATTCGGAATCTTTCTCTCAGCAGATACTAGTGACTTGCAAGCAAGAGAAGGAAGAGTTTGACACTTGGAAAAACAATGGAAACCCACTCGTGCTAAATTTCGGAATATGCACAAATGCACCTCTCTTGCGCTGAGTACCTATCCTCAACAGAGATTCTCCATTGATCCTATGAATAGTGATAATGTGATGTCTTGGACATTGCTCTTTTAATTGCGAGGGTGTGCAGCTCACCGAATACGGGCTTTCGAAGTTGTTGAGTAAGGCAATCTCTCTTTGTCAAGGGAAACCCTAGAAAATTGCCTCCGAAGTAAATATCACACTTCACTTGAAGGGTGACGTAATTAGAAAAGCTTCCTGTTCATCGCATTGCGAGTTCTATGATAGCAACTTGAAAATTTTGTAGGACGAACTTTGATAAGTGTTGGAGGACATTGATGCCTTATTCCTTGAACACCGTGGAGAAAGGTATCGACGAATCGACGACGGATTAATCGACCGTCGTAGCAGCGTGTGGGAAGACCACTATCCGATCATTCCTCCAAACATCTGAGAAAATCGTCTTCAGAGAAAGCCGAGAGCCTCCCGTCTAGACTATCTCCCCAAAGGCGCACCCCACCGAACCATCCCCCGGATCCAAACACGGCCCATCCATCCACACCGCCTCCTGCCCATCGCCATCAGCATCCTCAAACCCAGCCCCATCCCCCGCCGGGTCATCCGCCTTCTCGTATCATGAAGACGGGAGCCCGAGCGGGCACTGCGCGGACTTCGGCACCCCTTTTATGTCCTGCATGTTGATGTGTAGCAAGCATAGCTCAGTGCTGTTCTTATAAGTGGCCATGATGCAGTTTCTCTGTGACTCGTTGTGGCAGAGGTCGCTGCATGTGGAGGCGGAGGGGAGGGTGTATGCGTGTTGGGAGTAGGTGGTTGTGTTGGTGTGGACGAGTACGGTTGAAGGGACGGAGACGGGAAGGCCGAAGTTGTTGTGGGTGTTTCTGAGGGTTACTCTCGCTTTGTAGATGCCAGTGTAAGATTGGGTAATTGGACACTGGCGGTGACTCACCGATGTCTGCAGTTGTGTTTGTGGTTGTTGCGATGGTCGTTCTGTTGGTGGGATGAGCTGTTGAAAGTTGTCCGAGGGCTAAGGCTCCAATGGAGTAGGTGATGTACGAGAATTGCATTTTGGCGGTTGTTGCAGAATTAGCTTTGTGGTGAAGGGAAGTGTGCGTGGTGAGTGCTGATGAGGAAAATGTTCTGAAGGGGAATCTGTTACAATATGTGATGATTTTCTTACCGACAATGCTGATAAGGCAGATTTGCAAACTTCTGCCGGTCATAAAGAAACCCAGGAAATCTCTCACGCGCCAAGCACAAGGTCCAGGAGTGGTAAATGCAAGAGACATCTTGCCGTATTTGGTCTGCGCTGTTTTCCATGTTTCCATGATGTATCTACTGACCGGAGTATCATTGAGGGAGCAACAGGCTTACGGCTTTTGCACATACCTTTGCTTCTGCCTCGCTGTACATTCGTCTCAAACCACACAGCTGTTGCAATGCTTCCTTAAACAACCTCCTCAACCTTGCCTTAGAACAGTCGAAATCATGGCTTTCGCATCTAACAGACCCTTTCTTATCAAGATCAAGGATTCTGAAGTAAGCATTGCCGGCACAAGAGAAGACAGCAAAATTTCTAATCAACACGGAAGGAGGATGGTTACTTGGGGAACTTACTCCATGGACCTACATTACGGCGACTACGAGAGCTCGCTCTAGATCCCAAGTACGGACCTATGTTGCGGCGACTACAAGAGCTTGCTCTAAATCCCAGGCGTGAAGAACACTCGTTTTTAGGAGCCTCGTCCTCTATCACCAAAAGACTCAAGCACGACTTCCTAGAGGTCGATGTGAGCGCTTCGCAGATCGATTACGAGCTCTGCGTCATGATGTCAGGTATGTTTCATGCACGCGATGCGGAATCATCGCTTATGGCGGCAACTAGGTCCTAACAGCGAGCTGTGGACGCCCGATATGGAGAGTTCCCTTATTGAAAGTTACAAGGCGAAAATCTGCAACTCAGTATTCGAGATAACGTTCGCACTCATTGGCAAGTTCAGGGTGGGGTTGACTGATCAAGAGACGTACAAGAAGCTGCAGCAGTTGAAATTGGAAGGCAAGACTGTTTAAAGGGAAGCATGGCTTCATCCTGAGATGTAACTTACCGTTCCTGTAAATCCTTGAAGACCAATTGCCATGATTGATTCACCTTACGTCGTTTCACTGAGCCTTTGATGCAGCATTATCGGAACCACATGCCGTGAATGACGCAGGTATTCGGTTGTGTTCTAGTATTTGGCTCGTCGAGACTTCCGCTGCTTTCCTTTAGCTGTGATAACACCTAGGTTTTGGATGCGCTGATGACCCGTATATCACAGGCTTTCGTATTACAGTGCCGACAGTTGAACCTAGATGCTTGATTTAATCGAATCCGCGAGCCGCTATGACTTTGCTTGCCATGGTGGAGCCAAGTAAGTGAGCTTCACAGTCGTGTGTAACGTAGCACGGCGTGACGTCACGTGTCAGTTTTGGTGTGATAAAGCGCCCTGCTAGTGGGACAGACTCATTGTTCTGACTACTGTCGAAGCCATATTAGCCCTGTGCCATAAGAGCATCCACTTCCTCCACTTGATCATACCTTTCTAAAGTAAAATCTTTAAAATTCCTTCGCCCGCCGATCTTGAGCATCTTTCAAACCTCTTTTGTCGCCATACCTGTCTGGACACAGGATACTGACGCCGGAGTCCGAAAACCGAAATCTCTACAGAGATCAACGAATTAGTCATGCCAATCAGAGACGAGGTATGTCCTCTGCTCATCTAAGGAAGACGTCAATGTCCCTAATCGATCAACAGTTTGGCCACCCACTCCCCCTCTATTGGGACGGGCCAATCTTGCAACGGCTGATAGACCAGGCGAAGCATTTCAAATTCAGAACTCGTCATTCATGGTTCTTGCAGCTTTGGGACGATATCTCGCAGCAGGGCGAAGATTCCTCTTGGCGCGGCAGACAAAGTATCACAGACATAGTGACACACCAATATCCGGAAGCTGCTCCCCTCTATTGGCCAATTATCGAGACTGAGCTCGAACGATTGCATAAGGGTACCTCTCAATGCCCCATATTCTGAGCGGCCTGTAGCCTGTTGACCAAACTCATTGTGTATTCAACGCCTCAATGTCTTGCAGTATGCTGACGAAGCTCTCAGGTCCGACGCCAGGGTTATGGACCGAAGAAATGAAAACCGACTTGATCAGCCGGTTGTGTGGGAAAACTCTTTCCAACGAACTTGAGAATATCTACCCCGACCTCAAGTCCAAATATGATCGCGACCTGAACTTTGAGGAGGCGTACAGGATGGTCCAGAAATTGAAGCTTGAAGGAAGAGTGGACTTTGACGCGAGGAATGAGTCATGGTACATCCCAGAAGGACCGCTAATTTGTTGTTTGAGGCCTGTACTATTTGGCCGCTGATTCAAGCTGCATATCATTGAGGTAGAATTGCTGTCATTTCGCTGAAATTTTTCGCCTCAATTGGTCAGTGAAAGCATTTAGTGTAACAAGTATTGTAGCCAGAGCCGTGACTTATGGAATATTTGAGCCAAACCTACGAATATTCAGCCGAGACCACAGTACAATGTACATGCTGGCCGAGAACATGTTGCAAGCGCCTACAATGTTTTTTGTTGGCGCTTCCTGATATCCTATTTGCAGTTTGGCGTACTGTCACTTGTCATTCATGTGGACCGTGGTACAGACAGCTGATAGAAACGTCGATATCCATAATTTGGAAACGTCCATCACAGAAGCTTCCAAGCAGGCGAGCTAATGCGCTGTGCGCTGTGACATATGAGTGTGGGCCTCGAGTCCTTCGTATGTCTACCAAAGGAATTGGCAGTGAAGCGGTCACAGGTTGATGTAATCCTTGTGTCCGGGACCAGTCACGCGCACAGCGTTTGCTGGACAGTCACTTATAAGAGAGCCACAAAGACCGAGCTCTTCTTCATACACCCATAGCCAACCTTTACCCAACTTATCCTCTTGACATCGCAAAATGGAGTTCAGCCGCACAATGCAAGTCAGAAAGCGAGTACGTTTTTTGCTCAGTCAGGTACTTGAAGTATCCCTAATCCTTTGATAGACGAGCCCGCATTTCCCGGTCTACTGGAGCAAGCCAATGCTGCAGTATCTGCTAAAATTCCAGGAGAAACACGGAGATTTCCCCACGGAATCCGAGAAATGTGTCCTCGTGGTGGATTTAGAGAAGAGCTATCCGGAGGCTGCCCCCTTCTCGTGGAAAACCATCGATTTTGAGCTTACCAATTTGAGGACAGGTATGTGCTGACACCCTTTTTTCTGAATAGCCTTGAGCAACAAGAATGTTAGTCTTGGCGTGCCCTTAATCAAAGCTAACGAGGTCTTTTCAGGTCCTCAACACAACCTCTGGACCAGAGAAATGAAAGCACGGCTGATCTCCGAGCTATGTTTCGAGAGCAAAGCAGGTCCCTCTACTCTTCCCACCATATATCATACCCTCCGAGTCAACTATCAGTGCGACATAGAATATGACGAGGCGTATAGAATGCTTCAACAGCTGAAATTGGATGACAGAATTGCATTTGACTGGGATATTCGAAGATGGTATATTCCGGAAATACCCGCAGGCCGGGCTCCTTCAGGTTAACAAGACAGGAGGGAATTATCAAAGGGAATTGGAAATATGTTTTCCAATGATGTCCGAAAGCCAAAACCCCTTTTCGACAGAACGATGACTGTCGATGTACATAGTAAATCAGCCATGAATGACATTATTAGAGTCAAAACTTTAGGTCCAAACCACTATAAATCAAGGTGCAATTAGACCGTGATGCAGCATGGCGAAGAGGTCACCCAATTTGCCTGGTTTTTGAGTCGGCGCTTCTAGATCAGTTCTTCATACCGTGGCGGATTTTCAGTAACTAGTCATGGTGAACGTACGCGCCGCTGCGCGGTGTGACAGCTTTATCACCAGGGCATTGAGGAAACCCGACTAGTGCACTGTTACTAAGCTGCCCAAGTCTATCCTTCGCTTCCTCGCCTGATTCCATGAAGGAACAGAGTGTACCCAGCGAAGACCTCTGAGGTGGATCGCTTGTTGTGACTCTTTGAAGTGATTCCTTTGTTCAAACATCAATCACGGACATGACATTTGCCGTAGAGCGACCATATAAAGACCATACAGGCCACATTCTGTTTTCCAGATACAATCATAAAATTTGGCCTTTTGTCTCTCTTTCTAAAATCTCTTAGCACAACTCGTCGAATGATGGGACATACATTGGACAAGGCCCAGGCGGCATCAAAATTGTCCCATGCTTTCAAGCCAACTACGTGGTTCAAAGCAAAGGAAGTCCAGAAACCCCCGAAGCCAAAAGTACGTATGACTCCTGAGATTCGATGGATCGCAGGAAGCCGCTGACCGTCGAGACAGTTGCAAGGCATTTATTGGTCTGGCGAGCTGCTGCAGCGCCTAGTGGATCTGCAGGAACAGTATCCAAATGGTACCAGCGATGAAGAGCGAGGCGAGATACTCAAAGATCTCGGAAGGCGATTCTGGCGAGCACATCCCGAATGTTGGCGGCATGTGGAAATCGAGCTTGAACATCTCAAGGAAGGTATGTACCATTGAAGACGACGGGTCAAATGCCTCTATAGGATTGTAAGGGTGTCCTGATTCTCAAGCTGATAAGAAGCATAACACAGGAACAAGCAAAGATCTTTGGAACTCCGATATAGAACAAAGACTCGCCGAGCTCTTCTGCAAGTTACGGCCATTGACGCTGGACGGTCTGAATGCTGTGCTGTATAGTGAATTCGGAGCAAGGCTGTGGCGCGGCGAAATCTACAACAAAATTCAAGAGCTTAAGCTGACTGAACGCATCGAATTCGATTTCATAATAGGATGGTCTTACCCGGGCATGACCGCGGGTTGGGTTGGGCCAGACGGCGCAGGAGAGTACGGTGTGCCTTAGAATAGTACTCATATGAGGGGCGACTATTATTTCAACCCCTTTGAGCAGCAGGACTTTCTGTAGATATTGCGGAATCAGCCAAAGTCCAAATGCCTCATAGCCATGGTTCGAACCCTTTGAAAGGTTAATGCATGACTGCTTAGAGCTACATTTCAGTGCTGCTGTGGAGCATGAAGGACGAAGCATAGTGCAGGCCTTGATCAGGACAATGTACTTCGCCTAGCTGGCATCGTAATTGCTCGTCTCGTTGCTTTCGCTGAGAATGACTTTTCAAAGCTGGTGCATGTGAAGCAAGCGCTCTACGTGGTGGTTGGCATGCTTGATGCTGACATGCGTTTATGATCAGAATTCGTCTTAATCAAAACGATCGTGCCAGTTCTTTCTTTTGCTTGTTATTGGTCTTTATTAAATGAGAGTCCTTGGATTTGCCGTATATTGAGGCCATTGCGCAGGCGACCAGTCTTGAGCCATAGACAGTAGAAGACTGACAAGCGATACGCCCGCGGATGGTACACATGATTCTTTCACAAGCGCCACGACTCAACTAGCACTCGGTCCATGATCCAGTAGGTTCATACAACGCTTCAAAGAGCATTCCTTGAGTCTCCCGGGTCTTCCTCTCTAGCAGCCTTCAATCACGATTGTAAGTCAAGGAACCACCTTCAACTAGTGTCCAGCATAGCACTGCCGGACGTTCGCTCTCGTTCCGAGCAGGAGATCAAGGCAGAAGCCGGCCCCGCACAAGTGATGGAGGCCTCCAGAATAGACCCATCCATCGTCTCAACCACGCATGCCGGACTGGTCCAGAGGCTGGGACATCTCGGAGAATCATTTAGCTACATCGAGAAACATGATATGGTCACGCGGATGTACGCAATACATTGGGAAGTCCGCCACGGTAGGTCTTGTCAAACAGATTTATGGGGTTGTGGCTCCTATGCTGGTTCCAATGGGTTCACTCGAAGATCTGTAGTGATGATACTGACAAGCTGTGAGCAGTACCGGTACAGAGCGCTGGATGAAGGACCTTGGACAGGAGGTCCAGGCATTGGAATTTCTGGCTGAGAAAGTAAATGCCAGTGCGGAAAGGATCCAAGAGATTATGAAGAGGCGACCTGATTCCTGCGAGGCGAGGATGGCAAGAATTGGAGAAGCACGGCCGCATGCTTTGTGGAGCGCGGCTGGTTTTCTTGCCACCCTCCCGTTCTGTCTTTTGGCGTGGCCACAGCATTGAATGAACGAGGAGAAACCGGCGATATTGACCCGGTCGGGAGGGACATCCAGATCGGCCAGGCGTTCAAAGCATCATACTAGGTAACAGCATGATCAATACTCAGCCATATCGAAGGAGTTTGGCCGTGATTCATTTGTGAGCTTTCGTTTGCAGCGCCCGAACCGACAGAGAGATTCTTAAGCCCTCAGGCCTTGCATCATGTTGTGGATCGTGTCAATAACTACTGGCGCCCAGCTCCCCACGCTATCCGCTATCAACTGTTCGAAGCCTCTGATCGCCTCTTCCTCGCTCAACTCTAAGTGAAAACGCTCCCTGACTTTCAGGACCGCTTTGTCAGGCTCAATCTTGATATCTTGGATGTTCGCATCAACCATCAACGCGAATAGATTGAGGATAAGATTGCTCGATTTCCTAAGAGTCGTATAGGCGGTGAAGCAGTAGGACTTGAAGGCCGAATAGTACGGCGAAGAAGAGCCACCCATGCCCTCAACCATTTCTTTGCAGAGCTTCATAGCCGGAGCGAAGGGTTTTGGGTCACGACCAAGGATATACCCAAAGTCTGCATGGAAGAAGTGCCCTACACCTGGCTTAGCATAGGATATCTCATTGATTCGAGTATGAAAGACTTACCGTCAGGGGCCAATAGAAGGTTATCAAGATGGCGGTCACCAACACCAAGTAAATAGGTGATAACGCAGTATCCGGCGCAGCTTTTGACATATGTGTCCATGGTCTCTTTGCGTACCCCAAGATCAGCTCTCTCGTCTGGGTTGTTAACCTTCAGATAGTGGAGGATGCTGCCCCTGTTCTTGGCAGAAGCCGCTGCTAAGCTCAACGAAGGAATGTATTGAACCGCGCCGGCATTAGCGCTCGTTGCTAGAATACGATACGGGGAGAGCTTGAGGTCGAGGTTTTCTTTTCGTAGAAGGCGATCCATGAGTGATATGATCTGAATTACTAGCTGATCCTGACGCAGATCATCGCCAGTCTTGAAGATGATGGGATATTTTTTCCCATCGGATGTCTTGAAGTGAAGAAGAAGAGGAAACAGAGAAGACTTGAAAACGGCGGCATCGTCAGGAAATATGCCGATGATCGAGACGCTAGGATCCAGTGGCAAGGGCAGTGGCGGGTCATAAGTCAAAAGCTCATTCTTGGGTTCCATGAGGTACTTCTTGAGTCGTTGGGCTTTTCGATTTCGATCTTCTCGCGAAAAGCGGATTTCCTTTGATATCTTAGACAGCACAGTGATTAGCTCGCCTTGCCGCAGAAGTGTCTTCCGTCGTTCTGGTCCTCCGGGTACTTGCATCAATGCTGCCATAAAGTCAAACTCAACTTTGGCGAAGAGCTTCCGATGTTTGTCTATCTGGTCGGGTCCGCTGTCGTCGCACTCGACCATGAGGTACCAATGTAGGTAGTTTCCGAGCATAAGACTCTTCGTTGCACGAGATATAAGGAACCTTGCTAGGGATGAATCCTCCGTGTCACCAGCATCGGCCTCTGATGACATCCTTTCAAACTTCAGGGCTTGCACAAGCTGCAGGAGGTAGAGAAGAAGCTCTTCATCGTCAGAATCCCGTAAACGATCCACAGCGTAAGCTCGGACCGTTGGGTTATCAATGGTAGGGCCCAGGAGTTCTAGCGCATCATCAACGTCTATTTCTGTCCACTTCGGTAGGAGCTGGACAGCTTGTCTGGCTTCGCTCTGATCTTGCCAGGCAACGGACTTGACGAACTTGGTCAGAGCTCGCTTGTCTCGCGTGAGATAGTGCCGATATCTCCAAATCAGGTCTTTCTCATCGGATTTGAGCTCTTGCGTAGGCCCGTACGAGATTATTGTGTTGAGTTCATCTCTATTCTTCGCGTTTGGTTTGAGTTCTCGATCGAGAACGCCGGCACGCTGACTGCGTACGAGCCTCCTGTGCTTGGTTTCAGCTGGGTTGTCTTTAGCACCAACCTCAGGGTCGTAGATCCTAATCAGGGGAGGAGCATTTTCATCGTCATCTGGGACACCACCAGTGCCGTCAATACCAGGGCCAAGCTGGACTTCAGGTGGTGGTTTCAGATTCACATTCCCAGACGATGCGTTGAGAGCGAGGGACGATATTGGTGGGGGCGTGTATTCATGGTCGGTAAAGACGATCGGAAAGTCAAAACGTGGGAAATCGATAATCAAAACATGTTTCTCGTCATCGTCGTCGTCATCTTCGGCCTCTGATGATGAGGGATTCCCTCTTTCATTAGCGGCACTTTGAACCTGCTTGGACGAATGCATCGACCTCCATGCTAGTCTGGCCGACGCTTCTACCTCTTGACGTTTCTTGTCCACTGCTCGAAACACAAGTTGATCCAACCAGTCTACTCGAGGTATCTCTCCCATCTCGTGCTTCTTGAATAACTTCTCAAGCCTTTCCAGTTCTTCCTCCTCAGGCCGCAATGAAGGCGCATTGCTATCCTTGGCACCTCGATGTTTTCGTGGCTGGGGAACAGCAGGAGTCTTCGTGGAAGAAAACCCATCTGCGGCCTTGTGACGATGGATTCTGCACTTCTGGCGCCCTTTTTGCAATGTGTTGTCCTTACCGAAAAGAGATATGGTAGTTCCTCCGAAAGGTATAGCGTGCCCTCGAGCACCCTCACCCCCTGTTGGCGAAACATCCCATACCGTAATGGCTAGCTGTGAGCTCACGGGAAGTGTTGAAATGCTAATGGGCAGTTCCAACCATTCATTCCAGGTTCTGCCTTTCGTAAAGGAGCGATAGGCTGTCTGGACCGGGACGGTCAAAGGCTTCGAATCGGCCCATAATTGAACAGTCACGTACAGATCCGAATGCGAGCTGCTTGCGAGGTAAGCTCAGATGTTCATGGTTGATCGGGCAAGGCCAACCTCGTATTCGAGCCGACGTGTCTTAGATCTGGGTTCTTCAATAACGTTGATAGAGGAGGGGGAATGTGACGCCCCTCCAGGCTGCCTCTGCATTGCTATCAGTATAAGACCAGCTATCTCGCGATATACTTACGAACATCTTCACGTTGACGGGGGAGTCAAGGGCACCCGAGTTGGCAAAAGAGTACGTCTCCATCGCCGACAGTGTTGAGCAATGAATCGAGCCCAACGTACCAAACGAGTGGAGTGTTGCAATTTCAAAGACGCCGTCTCTTTGAATGCAGTCTTGGCACGACGGGTATTAGCCGAAGATGTACCGGCAAGCTTTCACACGAGTCACGCTAATGCGCGTAGTGTGATTGGATGCTCCTAAGGCTGCTTAATTACTTCCTCTTAAGATTCTCCTCACTCGTCGTGGACCACGTTATACTACTGCCTTTCACTTGAGGTTGTGGGCGCCCGAATTCCGTATCAGTCATCGAAGTAAGAGTGGTCCGACTGTCAAAGAAGCACTTGCCGAGGCGGTGAGACTCCGTCATTGAAGCAAACCTCCCATCTTGACACTCACTTTGCAATCACTTACGCGTCAAACATGGCACGCCGGGCAGTTCTCTCGTCGCCGGGGCCTCCGGATCATAACAAAAACAACACTTCTTCGCGACAGGCGGATGGTCGCGCGGCGAACCTAGGCTCACCCTCGCCAGCAGCATCATTCTCGTCGGACAAGGAGAATCGTGAGATATTAGCCTCACGTCCCGCCAACGGCAAAGCGCGAGCGATGCCTCCTCCATCCAGACTACCTACACCAGGATCTGTGGAACCACCTTCAGGACGTGCAAGCAAGAGGCGGAGACTTAGCGACCGTAACGCGCCTAGTGCGACTCAGGCAGCTCACGAACAGAGGCTCGAATCAGCAGGAGATACGTCAGTCTATGATCCTGATCAAAGTATAGAGGAGCGCAGAGTCATTCGGAAAGACTACAGGGACCTCTCCAGGGAATTGACCGGTACGACTGGATGAATGGCGTCGGTTTGAAGATGTAAGGCTTACATATTTTAGACTCTCGAGCTGAGTATTTGAAGCCAACTTCGAAAGGCCTTTTGGAGACCCTCAATAAAGCAAATACTCTTTACGGTACCGTCAAGCAAACCTCAGATGCGACTCTCGATTCAAGACTTCTCGTTTCAACAGCAGATCTGTCAGCTAAGAGGACGCAACAGCTGAACCTTGGTGACGTAACACAAGGCATTGAGGTTTCAGACTTCATCAATAAATGCAGGAGCTTCATGCGCCGGGGCGACGTAGCCGCTCAGGGGACAATATCAACTCAGCGGAGACGGCGAAGGGGGGTCAATGATGAGGATGACAGTGCAGCGGAGGGAAGCGCTGATGAAGGTGATGAGTTCAACTGGGAGTGGCTTGGACGTCAAGCATGCTTTCCATGCAATGTTCGACCACCCGTGCCAGGCTTTCTCCTGGGCCCATTGTCTGTGCAGAAGCGACAGCGAAAGCAGACACAGCGGCGGGAACGCTTCCAAAGGCGGGACCCACGAGATGCCATACGTCCGGAAGAAGTTAAAGAGGGTGGAAACGAGAAGGCGGAGAATAGCAACCTGACCACTCTCTGCCGGGAAATCCTCGAAATGCTAGTCAGGACGCAAGGTGAAGGGCAAGAGAAGGTGCAGGAAGAAGCGACAGAAGACATGTCTGAGCAAGACATCTACGACTTGATGGTCAAGCACGGTCTGGCTGAGGACGGAGGTGTTGCTTTTTTCCGCTTCGTCATAAATCCACGGTCCTTCGGTCAGACGGTGGAGAACATGTTCTACACCAGCTTTCTCATTAAGGAAGGGAGTGTCGGTATACAGTTTGACAAGTTCAGTTTACCTACCCTCCGTGAGTACATCCTCGCTGTGTTACAGGCGTAAAGCGCTAATTCAGAAGGTAGACCCCGCCGAGACCGCGGAGCAACGAAAGGAAAGGTACAGAGCGGAAGGTATTGAGCCGGAGCCCTTGGAAAGACACCAAGCTGTTTTCCACCTTGACTTCGAAACGTGGGAGGACCTCATCGACGCTCTCGACCTGAAGAAAAGTATAATTCCGAACCGTCTATCTGAAAATGTCCCGCAAGTCAGTGCTTCTGGCTGGTACGGCTGAGAGCGATTCCTATCGAGCAAGGGTTACAAGGTATTGGTGGCTATCTATCGAGCGATACCTTGGGATAGTACATACTACCATCACGGTAAGACTGGGCCGGTTTGCTGTCACGGCGCTTATGGATACGATAAAAATCTTATATGGTGCTATTGCAGACCGCAACACAATTGCGGTGGTCAAACTCCCTCTATTCTGCGGTTACAACCCATCCAAATGACCCCACGCCTGATTCCTCGTAGCACTGAAGATCCTAGGAATCACCCAATTCTATATTCGTACACTTCGCGGACATCGTAACTGTACGAAATGTCTTGTTGGCACGCTTTCGTATGAATAGGGGCTACGCGTTGCGCGGCAAACGGTTCGGCGAGTCCCGCAAACGGCGCTATTCGGCCACGGAATCAGCCTTCCAAGGATATCTCTATCTGACTCGCCGTGGAAGGATCCAAAAGAGCCAACGACCACGCCCGCCGCCCTCGTACCTGTTGTACGCATGGCGTTCGTAGGGGTATTCTGTATCAAGTTGGACTGCCAATGGTGTTGTTCCGGTGGGTATCTTCGTTAAAGTACGGAGTACCTGAAGTGTGCTCATATTGCATTTTGGAATACGAGTTGGAGCTAGAGCCTGGACCAATCACGGACGCGCCTGGGCGAGTCAGCCTCACAGCCCCTAAAGAATCCTCCAACAGGTACAGTATATGAGATCGAGGGATCTCCTCTCGATTTGGGTTCCATATTCCTCCCCATCTCTCGTCTTTCCGTATACTCCCAATTCTGGATTCCTCGTCCTTCTCTACATCTGCTGCTTTTCCCTGCATCCGCTCCTAGTCCGCTACTATATCTCTGTACTGAACCACGTTCACGCCCATACCACCCAAAATGCTGTCAATTCCTCTCGCTCTCCTCTCCCTTCTTCCCCTCATCAAAGCTCAATCCACCGTCTCCCTCCTCATGCCCGAAGCCGGCCCCAGCCAATCCCTCGTCGCCTCCATCGTCAGCGCCGTAAGCCTCCAACATCCACCTCCCCCTCCCCCTCCACCCAGCTAACCCCACCTCAACAGGACGCAACAGCAACAACTTACTCCGTCAACTGCGCCAACGCCACCACCTCCTCCCTAGAGAACTTCTACTCCCCCTCCCCCACCCCCGACTGCGGCTTCGGCCCCGCCGGCGCAACCCACATCCAAGGCCCCAGCACGGCGGGCTACACCTACAGTTACGACACCTTCACCGCCGTCGCGTCCTGCCAGCTCACAGGCACCACCCGCGCTGTCTGCACCGCCTCATCCAATCCCGCAAGCGACACCCGAACCGACATGCCCGCCATGGCGAGCGGTACGGACATGCTGTCTGCGTATGCACCTGAGTCTGCGTCTGCGTCCGCGCCGGCAATGACATCGGTGCCAAGCGTCAGCACTTTGCCGGATGGGAGGCAGGTGGTGACGCTGGAGGCGAGTGATCTGAGTGGTGCGTTCCTGCCGGTTGTGGTTACGGCGGGGCAGCAGAAGGCGATGGGGGCTAGTGGGAGTGGGAGTGGGAGTGGGATGGGGAGTACGAGTACGGCGACTGGGAATACGGGTACGAAGAGCATGGCCACAGGGAGTGCGACAACTGGGGGTACGGCAACTGGAGGCTCGGCTACTGGGGGCACGGCCACTGGGAGTGCGGCGGCGCAGAAGGCTACGGGGGCGGCGGGGAGGGTGAGTGTTGAGGGGGTGGTTGGCGGCGTGGGAGCGCTGGCTGTGGGGTTTGTGGCGGCGATGTTGTAGTGGTGCGTGGTTGGTGGTATAGGGGCGCTGGCCGTTGGGGTTGTGGCGGCGATGTTGTAGGTGTGGAGAGGGGGGTTGTAAGCATGGGATTGGGAAACGAGCAGATGTTGGGTCTATTGGATGCTATGCGTCTGGTAGGAGCCTACTGTAGATCTATTGGGTCGTTTATGTAGTATAGCATCGTTGGCATAGTAATAGATGGATATACAACGAACAATCTCGTGCTTTGGACTATGCTTACAGATTTGTAAGTGTATGTAGCTATCATTCGTTCTTGGAAATGGATCTCAATGCAAGTCTGTCGGGATCAGCAGAGAGTCGCAGAAACCACGGGCAATGGCCCCCTCGTGCAAGAAGTAGCACATGTTGTATGCTCTTCCCTTGACGGCGTCCAAGGTTCCTCTGTTGCCCCAGGAAACTTTTATCCACTCTTCCTTTCTCCTCAGGCATCGCCTAGCCTACCAGCACCTTGCACTACGCTTGTATCAAGAAAGCTATTCATATCTTCCCCTCCCTCCTCAACCCCTCATAAAGCGCCCACCCCGCCAGCACCTTCGCATCTCTCCCCCCCATCCTCCACACTTTCTCCAACGGACAAAGTATCAACGTAATCTTCTCCCCCTCCTCCCTCAACCCCGTCAGCTTCACCTGCCACTCCTTCAATTGCCCTCTCGGAACCCTCTTCTGCCACAAGAAAATAGGTACAAACTCATCGCACCCGCCGGGACTGGGGTATACGCCCTCTTGCAGCTTCTCCCCACTATCGGTATCGTTGTCGACAGAGGAGGGTGATGGGGAAAGTGCCAGAGCTGTGAGGTTGATGAGCTCAGATTCGGGTATTGACAGGCCGGTCTCCTCTTGGATTTCTTTGGCGGCGCCGCCGGAGAAGGTGCCGCTGTCGTCGAGCATGCCGGCTGGGAGTTCGGGGAAGGAGAGCGAGCCGGCGGGGATGCGGGGTTGGAGGGTGAGGATGACTTGTTTGTCGGTTTCGGAGTTTTGAGGGGCATCGTCCGGTTGGAGGATTAGCTATGGAACAGGGTTGTATTAGCTTGTCCGTCGAGTGGTACAAAAGGCGATGGGGGAGCATTTTGGTAGGGAAAGGAGATATATACCATCATTCCTACGCTGCCGCCTCGAAGAAAGACGCTCCCAGGAAGCTTCTCTCCGTTTTCATTGGAGACTTCGGCTTTCAGCTTGATGAAACCAATGCGTCCACCTCGGAAGAAGTCCACTGACTGGATGTCAATTTTCCGGAGTTGGTAGGGCGCGGAATTGAAGGTGTGGTCCTTATTCTTCTGCAGCGACAGCGATTGCTGGAGTGTAGATATCCACGTTTTGAAAGCAGGGAAAGAGAGGAGCTGGTCTTGAGAGAGGTCAGGGGTGAGATGGATTGGCACGGACGGAGAAGCATTAGGGAGTTGGAAAGTTGTCATTCTGGCTCTGAGAGTGGGTTGGGTTAGTAGCCAGTTGAGATGGCGAGTGATCAGCCGTAGTCTGTGGACCATAGGCTAGGTGGTGCAACAAATGTAGAGGGAAGGGCAAGCATTGTAAACATTTGCAATGTTGCTCGAAGCCAGACGTTTTGGATGAGATGCTTGTAGGATACCGGACTCTTATCGATAAGCTAGGGCTGAAACTATGGCCTCAAATCCCATTCCATCAGCAAGCCTCATCTGGATGCGAACAGGACTGAAACACCATGGTAGTACAGCTGCTTAATGTATTTTGGTTATTCGTAGCCGCGTTATTCTTTGATCATAATCCTTCTTCGGAATCCTTTGACGAGCGTTCGATATGCTGAAGCCCTTTCACGAATCTCCCAGCTACATATCCGCTTTATCTGGCTCCTGGAGACCTTAAAGGACATCTTTGAAACGACTGAAGAGCGTGCATTTGGTGGCAATGCGGATTAATGAATGAGCGGATCCGTCAGGTCATGTGGTTGTCTCCTCCTGGTCACAGAATTATCACGGTTACTTTCGGAGATGAATCGTTGGCCACCCTGAGACTGTCTTGATCTGCCGAGAGGACTGTCTTCTTGCTCAACCAACATGGCAACATTGACGGCACATACACCACATCTTCCGGAACACTGTGCACACAAATTACCCACATCTTGTCGTCTGACTGCAACCCCAAAGTGCTGTGCTTGCCTAGATAAGCGATCGCACTCGTTATCGTACCTGAAGTACCTGGACGGCATAGGATTTGTGTCACAAGGAACGAGGCAGGAGCGATATTGCTGGTATTGCAAAGGTAAGGCTATACACCATCTTTCCATCTTTCCATCTTGTAAACATCCATCTGTGGTATCCTTCTTCTTTACTTTCTTATATTTACATAGACTAGTTTTCTGGGATGCTAGGATCGCAGCAAGCTCTTTGAGACAATCCGACACTCGTTTACCGGATGTTCCAGACCAATCTAGTTTTGTAGCAGAGTGGTTTGATTGGCACCGTGGTTACAAGACAATCCCGAGAGAAGACGGCACTATAGAGCAACGTTCACTTCACAGAGAGAGCCTTAGCGAAATGCCTCCTGGGCGTCTTCCGAGATCAGGGGATGAATCCGACAATTCAAGCGCGATTGATAACAACATTCAACACACAAGCCAATCGTTGTCTGACCTTCACATATCTACCGGTGTTGGCGCTTCTGCGTCACCAAGGTCTCTACAAACTCTGGAAATAGACCCTGACGACAGACTCTTCGATTCTCCGCCGTTGCTTCCATCTTCTGTCATGGATTTAGATCCTGTGCCGCCGGTCCCAGCGGTGCCTGCCCCATTCTCACTCACTCCTACCCAATCTCAACTCCAGAGCACATCTGTAAACAGCAATCGGCGTATCCACAGTTCCATGGGTCGCTCAGAGAATCACATGTCAGAGAGCAACTTTCCAGCTGCTGGAACCTGGTCATGGATACGAACGTCGAGCAACGCTCCACAGCTTCAACAATACCAGGACCGCGCGGCGACCCTCTTGCGGAGTCGAGACCGGCTTGAAGCAGTACAGAGTGGAACTAGTCAAGGCCCACCGCGGAGGGCTGCTGAAGAAGCTCTGAGAAGGATCCAGCTTGAGCTACAAGGAATTCAACAGCAGGTCGCACAGTATCAAAGCTCAGTTCGCGTCTTTGGCACGCGTGAAGAGGTAGAAAGACAGGGTGCTGACTATGTGAGCCCACTAACTGATCTTTTCCGGAATGCATCCCGCCCTGCGACTGACCCTGCTAATAACGACACCGCCAACCAGTCTGAGCCACCAAGACCTACGCAACAGATCCCGCGTCGCGGGTACTCTTTGGCACCGATTCCTGCTTATCAAGGGGGCCGTGTTTCCAGAAATCCTGCGTTATCAGTATTTCATCAGTTATCTGAAGACAGGGAGGCACAGAGGACGCGTGAAAACGAGATTACGGGTGCCCAAGGTCACGGCCATAGCGCCATTCATCATGGTAATACAACTCGTGGACGATCACGCCGCAATTCTCGAAGATCGGGACCATCACCAACTACTACCACTGACTTAGGAAGCAACAATGACGATTACACAAGCCTACCTATCCACGCGCAAAGGAGAACTCAGGTCCCGATAGCTACTTCGGATGTTGAACAGGTCCCGCAAGTGATACCACGCCGTCGCGTACACCGTGGCAGTGACGCCTTTCGGCCCCCGCCATTTGTGCGAAACACGGAGGAAGATCGCCGTGAATGGCACAATCTTGGGCCTGATAGTGGTGATACTACGCTCCACGATTACCGTGCTCCTTGGATGTATCACTCTGACTCGGAAGGACGACTCTATGCGACTTCAAACCCTTTCGCCCCTCAGCCTGGATCAGGGAACCAGCAGCCGCAGCAAGGGCAGGAATCCGCTGCGGATCTTGAACATTTCCTTGACGATCCGCAACTACTAGAAGCCTTGGAAAACGCCGAACAACGCCGCCAGTTCGAACGCCTTATGCACTTGCAATTGCAACACCACACCCCCGAAAGGACGCAGCCACCGCCGCACAACGTCCGCTCATCCATCGACAGGACGAGACCGCCGCCCTTGACGACCGAGCAGATGATGGTGGAGCGGCAGTGCAAAATCTGCTGGGAACAATTGGCTACGGTAGCCACCTTGCCATGCGGTATGTCACTACTTTCCGAGATGATGTGAGGGTCAGCATAGCGCTAATCAGGCTCAGGACATTGTGTTATGTGCAAGTGGTGCGCTGAACAGCACGTCCCCAGCCATCCGGCCGATAGGACTAGACCTGCCCCCTACGCCGCCAGCGCTACGTGTCCGATGTGCCGGAAGCGGATTCGGAGCAGGGTGAGTAGCGGCCGCAGCGTTTGGAGTGTTTGCTAATGATGGTGATAGCACGATCTCTACTTTTCATAAGGCAAGAACGAGTGTTATTGCACATTGGCATAGGGTATGAAGCGAAATTTAGCTGGAGCTAAAGCGCACGCAACGGAACAACAATAGGTATTGCAGCTCGACTACCTCTTGAGCTTCCGTAGAGAGGTGCACAGACAGGGTACTGCGATGAAGATATCATGGGTAATCACGGGGTTCAGGGTCGTAGGAACCAGTGTCTTAGAAAAAAGCTAGGATTGGAATATCATGCAGTCAATCGACCTGCGCCTTTTCCACTTTATCCACACACTAATGTAGCAACGATATTCCTACATGTTCCTGACTATTACTGCAACTACCTGCGACTCCACCCCTAATCAACAGAATATCGGTTGTTAATACCCCAGTAGCGACGCGTTAGATCGACAGCACTCTCAGTTCCAAGGCCCAAGAACACCTCCAGCCAGGTAGTGGAACCCAACATCCCCCTCCCTATCCGCCAACCCAGCTCATAGCGAGTGACACACTCTTCGACTACCGCCCCACTCCCCGCCGTCTAGCCCTTCGTCCCCTTCCACAGTAAAACACCGGCAGGTCCGCTTGCAAACCTCATTGACGTCCACCTGCTCGGTTCCAGATGCCCACCTCAAGGGCGTGACCCGGAAGCGGATGGACTTTCGCGCGTCCTGGTCATACAGCTGCGCAGGGGATGCTTGGTATGGACTCGCACTCAAGGTGTATACAACGACTCCGAGTTCGTAGGTTTGGCACTTTCCAATAGAACGACGGCCGTCTGCCAAACTCAAGGGGCGTGGGTCAAGTGGATTGGATCCTTGCACGTCCCAGTGATTCAACGCCACGGGGTGTGCTTGGTCTAGACTCATGTCGGAGGAGTATATATCGTTTGCGGGTTGGGGGGTTGGTTATTTGACAAAGGCGATGGACGCCTGGTAGAGGACGCTATGATAGGGTATCAAGTTCTCCCGGGGGTTTGCTTTCCTTTGGACTTCTTTGCCTTTGGAGGGAGGGTGGTGCGTTGTGGATGATGCGGTGTGGATGGATATCGAGCAGAGCTTGCTGGCAGTGAGATGGAGGGGTCTGAGGCGATGAGTTCGAAATAGACATCTTGAGTGCGGGTTGGGCGCAGGAGGATGGGGTAGCATGGCTTGTGAAGCATATTGTTGTGGTATCCTGACGTATTTATTTTCAAGGCACTGAAAGCGCGGAGATGAATTCCGAGGTCTACGCCTGTGTGTGTACTTTGTTTCGGTCTATCGATCTATTATCTCCAGGGATCAATCGTCGTCATCAAAAATCTGGAGCAAAAGGAGAGGACCTGCATACAACCGCGGTCATACATCTTATAGAAAAGCGATCTCCAATCAATGCTCCGCCATTCTCACCCTCTTCCTCTCAGACTGAATCGTCTCTCTCACCCCGACCGGTCGCTCTACGCGCCCATTCCCCCAGCGTTTTGCATTTGCATTTGCATTTGCATTTGCATTTGCATCTGCATCTGCATCTGGTTCTGTATCTGCATCTGCATTTGGTTCTGTATCTGCATCTGCATTTGGGTCTGGTTTTGATTCTGCAATTGTGTCTGAAATTGGAGCTGCGTCTGCTGGTTCTGGAGCTGCGTCTGCATCATGACCGTCATCTGCTCCTGCATCTTCATCAAGAACTCCAGTGGCGGGGGCATCAGGGACTGTGTCTTCTGGTACCTGGTTTTCGTGTTCGAGTTGAACCAAGGGTAGTCGGCTGCTTTGGTGGCCAGTATTTGTTCCGCCAGCATGCGGAGGAAGTCTTGACAATTCTTCCACAACAGGTGATAGGTCCCGAAACTTTGGAATACGGACCTGCATGCAGAATCGACTTCTTCCTTGGTCTTGGTGGTCCATCCGATTAAGCAGACATAGAAGCCGTCGACATCAGGCAGGCTGCTTTCAGCTAGTGCAGCTTTTCTTTTCTCTTCGTCGATCGTGAAAGGCGTGACGTGGTAGGTGAACTCCATCTCTCCTTGGCGTTCTTCGCCATTATTCTGCCCAACATTCTCACTGCGGCGCAACTCGTACTTGTTGCCGTGCGTCATTAGAACCCAATGTTTCAATCGACCATTGTATATATACCGAGAGAACCAAACCTGTTGACCCTTCGTGTAGTCTTCTTCCTCCCGAAGACGCCGATCGACATCTGGTTGCATAGCTTTCAGCCGCTTTTCTTTATATCGCACCATTTGAGTTGAGTTCAATACGCGCTGTCCACGCTTCGTCTGTGAGAACTTTGCCATTTGTTTGTCCTTCCTCCGCTTATCAGCTTCCAAGCAGCTAAGTACAAAGCCCATGTTTGCTTCGGAATCCTTCGAGAATGATATCAGGTAGCCACTGCGAAAGAGGGCAGATTGTAACAGAAGGCAGTCGTCGAAGCTCCTTGAAGGGTCGTAAAGGGCTGTAGGATGGTTCACCTGTCCGCTGGCCCAACCTCTCCACTTGCCAGTCTGGTAAGGCTGAGCGACTTCGGATTTTTAATCTAAAATCGGGGTCTGGCTCCAGAGTCATTCGGAGCGCACATCCAGTCTCTGGCGAGATAAGCTCGGGAGTAGTGATGAAATTTTTTGGTATGAGGATCATTGAAGTAAGGAGATACTACCTCTGTGTAGGCACGACTTGTCTCAAGGCTGATGGTCCGAGATTTACCAGGGTTTACGAGCTGGCTGTGGACTCGTCCAGATCGAAATCTACGGCTGAGACTCGCCGCCTCTTGTCAAAATTACACCGGCCTCCACCCTGTGAACGCATCGTGCATGAATTCTTTGCCAATAGCGATCAATTGACAATCATTTTCCAACTTCGTCCGACTCCAAACCTTACTTTACCTTAGCGCCTTCAGCTGAAAACGGGAGCAGTTAGATCACCTTATGTCGGCCCAAAGTCCGAGGGGGAAACCTGCTGTTCATTAGTGTTAGGAAGAGCGCTGGATTGATTCTACCGAGACTGTAAGAGCTTGCAGTCCGACAATTAAGAACTTCCTTACTTCCTTTAGCCGTCTTTCCCTAGAGTACTTGATAATCGACCATACGAAACCTCGCCGATGGGCTTTCCAGGGCTTTGTCCGTTCTCAAAACCTTCCATCCTTGACTTCACTGCTGGCGTGGAGAACTCTATGCCAATATGGTATCACGACAAAAAGCATCACTTACACAAGGTTTCGGAGGACATTGCCCAATTCATCACAGACGACCTCGACGTCAGTAGACTGGACAGGATTCAGAAGCATTTCATCGGACTTCGACTCGCTGGTCGCTATAAAGCAGTGGCAAGGCCATTGCATAGGCAGCTCATGATGGATCGACAAATCATCGTCACAGAGCAGGCTGATCTCCACCTTACCTGGGATCACGCCGGTATCTATATCAAGCCTCTTCCTGCGTATCTGTTTGATCAGAGAATCTGGGATACATATCTGTGCAGGTCTCCCAGTCTCTACAGAAGTGCTTGTGGGTTACTGTTGTCATATGTCTGGCTGATCACCCACGAAGGCGACTTTCGCCTTGCTGTCGGCCATGAGATCCCACTTCTTTCCTTCAGTGAAACTCTCACGTGGACCATATGGCGGAAGCTGGTCGAGGACCTTTCGTGCACCATCAACGTCGATACTAGGGAGGCCGTGAGTCCGCGCTACATGTACGGCGAACTCCGCCTCGACCGTCTGAATACAATATACCGCTTTTCCCCGGAGATCTTATCCTCCCATGACCACGCCCTCATACGCGGCTATCACTACCGCTACCATAGATACAGCAGCTTCCTAGAGCAGAATTTCTCATGGCTGATCATTGTGTTCGCCTATATTACGATTGTGCTCTCAGCCATGCAAGTTGGCCTGGCTTCGACACGGCTCGGCTCCAGCCCGACTTTCCAAGACGCCGCTTACGGATTCGCGGTCTTCGCTATTGTTGTCCCTGTCACGTTGGTGGGAGTTGTTATCGCTCTCTTTATGCTCCTATTTATCTCGAACATCTTGGCTACCCTGAGGAATTGGTTAAGGCACACCGAAAACCCTCAGATTTCTCAACCAGCGAGTACCGGGTAAGGGACTCTTGCAACTCAATTTGTATGTAGTCATATCTTCCATTACGCCGCTCATGCTTCGTCGACTTTCACCAGGCTTAGGATTTTCACGGTTTCCACACATTGCAGATCACTGGTAAGATAGCAAGTTTGCTGATTTCAAACCTCGATCTGATCTTGACGACTCAATCTTCACTGTGGAATATTACGACTGGAAGCCGCGGCTGGAAGCTAAGATGTTCAATCATTCTCTTTTCGACTAAAGCGCAAAAAGAACAGAGTAAAATCCCCAACGCCACGCAGCCAACGAGTATCAGCAAGCTTACCTGCCCATCGTACTCAGGCTCGCAAAAGCCCGCAGCCCGAAAGTGATACCCAAAGGAGCTTCTTTGGAAACAGACCAGTGCCTCCCATACGCTCCACTGGCCCTGCTGCCCTAACCAGATTTGGGACCATCTCGTGATCAGGGTTTGAATGCCAATAGTGTTCCACCAGAGTGATTAACAAGCATCGAAGGTTAGGTACTTTGTGGTAACAAAGTATTGAACGTTTCCCGATTGATCAAATCCGCGTCCTCCTCAGCACAAAGGCAAATATCGCGGAGGGTTACGGTTTGCGAGCATATTTCCCCATCGCTGTCGTGGTTATCGTCGACAGCTTGTGCGAGAAAACGAAGACGGAGATTGGGAACGTAATCTTTGATTAAACAGGGCATCCTCGCCAGGCAGAGGGGACTCGTGTCCATCAGAATTAGTTTGGACAAGTCCCAAAATCGCTCAAGCCCGCTATGCAGCTCTAATTTGAGGAGGTTTTGACTCGATCACAAGTCGTCCCTCGAGTTTACCTTATCCGCATCCAGAGATGATATCGATTCGCTCTCAATCAGCTTTGGTGGATTCTGTGGATCATCATCGATATTCGTCTGGGTAATGGAGAAATCCGAGGACTCTGATGAAGTATGACCTGATTCTTGTTGGGGACCTGAATCAGTTCGGTACTTTAAGGGCGCCTGGGGGGTTTTTGTAATCATCCTAGTAATGTACTAGGAGTCATTGCATAAACAAATGTTAGCAATAAATAAGGCTCCCGACACGGACCCCTGATCACTTCGAAATAACCATAATGTTTTATCAAGATCTAGTTAGAGGATTTTCGTTCTTTAAAATATCGTTGAACGCGCAATATTTTGAAGTCAAGATGCTAAGTCAGCTGTATTATACAATACCAAGAATTGCAAGAGAGACGATCGCACCTCCATTACATCTTATCATCACATTATTACAGTTATACTATTTGTTATCTATGCAATTAGGCTTTACCAAACATAAACTTTGCTCAAAACGTCCATATCTGCAATTACAATTAACAAAGCGTTGATATATATACAGCGGTGCAACTATCGAGTCGACTATTGCGAGGTATTATTTATTTTTACAAGCGAGAGCCTTTTTTGGTCACGATATTGTCAAATTTCAAAATATTTTGATCAAAATATGCTACTCTTGGACTTTGAAAACAAGTAGATCTCTTTATAACAATATGTGTGCGTAAATTTATAGAGCATTGATATGTCTACCGGGTGTGTCTCTATCAATAAGAGGCTCTTCATACTAATTGGCGACGAAAGATAATACGAAAAGCGTTTGTAAAAACCCCCAGGCGCCCTTAAAGTAGCTGCGGGAACTAGGTATGGCCTCATACTAAAGATATAGCCTGCTACGAGGTAATGCTCAAGATATTTTCGCCGCCTGTAGAAAGCTGACTAACATTTGCTTAATGTGATGCATTCACATAAGCGCTGGATCCTGGAAATGATAAATATCTGACATTGACGCCTTTCTACCCAATCTTGGCCACATCAATTCAACACAATATGCCACTCACACTCGAACAAATCCACGTTGTCAGAGACACAGTTCCGATTCTGAAAGAACATGGCTGCGCGCCATCACGGCGCATTTTTACGCCGATATGCTTTCCGCGCATACAGATCTGAACAATTTCTTCAACCATACCAACCAGATTAATGGCCAACAACCACAGGCACTGGCGGATAGCTTGTATGCTTACGCTTCCCATATTGATGATTTAGGGGTGTTGGGCCCAGCTATTGAACGGATCTCGCAGAAGCATGCCAGTCTTTATGTATGCTCTCTCTTTCTGCTTCCTTGTTCGCCCGACTGTATCCCAACTGCCGGCACGATGCACTTTTCAGGGGCTCTCAGCGTCTGCGTAGCCATAGTGCAACCCATTTCTACCAGCCGGTAGGATATGAGTCTATATGGGGACGTTTTTGACGATATGTTAGGTTCGAGCCGATCAGTACGATATCGTGGGTGAACATCTGCTAAAGGCAATGAAGAGTGTGCTTGGAGATGCATTTACCCCTACTATTCATCAAGCGTGGGCGGCCGCCTACAAACAACTTGCAGATTTGATGATTGGCCGCGAAGAGCAGATTTATGAGGAATGTAACGACTGGACTGATTGGCGTGATTTTGGGGTCTCGGAGAAAGTCGAAGAATTCGAGGAGATAACGTCTTTCTCCCTCAAACCGCAGGATAAAAACCCCTTACCACCATTCCGTCCGGGTCAGTATGTCTCAATTCGCACTGATGTTCCATCCTTGCATTATCTCAAATCGAGGCAGTATTCTCTCAGCGACGCTCCACATGCAGACCACTACCGCATCAGCGTTAAGCGTGAGCCTGGCCTTGACTTGGAGCATCCAGACGCAGTAGCGCACCCAGGGTACATTTCCAACATCTTGCACGACCAGAACCAAGTAGGTGGCATGCTGCAAGTATCGCACCCTGCAGGCGAATTCTTCCTTGACGTCGAGCATGACAAGTGCCCGCTCGTGCTTATCTCAGCAGGCGTTGGTCTGACCTCCATGCTGTCAATGATGAAGAGTCTCGACGAGCAAGAAGCCACGCAACCAATTTCCTGGATCCATGCGACGCGGAACTCAAAGGTGCAAGCCTTTGGGGAGGATGTTAGGAGTATGGCGCAGCACAGGCCGAACATGCATCCGCATGTGTTTATGAAGTATCCCTCAGACAAGGACACGGAGGGCAAAGACTATCAGTTCTCTGGGCGCATGAGTCTGGGAAAGCTGGATCGTGAGGGGGATCTATTCCTATACAAGAAAGATGCGGAGTACTTTATTTGTGGTCCGGAGAGGTTCATGACGGACATGCAAAAGACACTGAGGGAGTACGGGGTGGAGGAAGACAGAATCAAATTGGAGCTGTTTGGGACAGGAGCGATGTCGAATAGTTGATTTAATGAGAAATACTTACATTCCTACAGTCTATGACCGAGGTCTCTATTAACGACTTGGGAGATGCGATCAAGTATTCCATACCTTTACCGTCTCGCTGTTGTGGAGAGGGTGTCCCAAAAGTTCCTGTCGAATCCTCGGGCAATCCTGATCACTCTACCTGACCCCTTCCCATTCACTCATTCATGCCACAGCAGTTGCAGTCCATATGAGTGTTGTAAGCTTGGAGGTGTTGCAGGCCGCAATGATGTTAGCAAAAAGCAACGCGTCGGCCTTACTTGAACCCTCCGTCTTTTATTGGGGGAACGAAAAGAAACCCACCAGAAAAAGCCCTGAGAAAGCCCTAGAGCCGGATTCTCCATGGCATCAAAATTTACTTGGATCAGATCTCTTTATGGTGACCCACGGCGCTCCAGAAAATACAAAACTCTAAACAACCATACATCTAAAACCTCCTCTCATTCACCCCACTTCTCAAACCCGCAACAGCATCACTTCCAACTCTTAAATCCACAAAACAATTGCAAAACTTGAATCAGCAACTCCATCACCACATCCTCACAGCCCCTCAATCACACCACCAGAGCTTCTACCACCCATCGCAACACCCCCACCCCCCCGACCCGCCCCCCCCCGCGCGCGCGGGCCGCCGCGGCCCGGCGCGCCCCCCCCCCCGCGCCGCCGGGCCGGCCG